>ERZ891134.1349-NODE-1349-length-17022-cov-9.889315_pt1 | contig 17022 bp, 31 predicted proteins | sample MGYA00520888_ERZ891134 | MGnify/ENA primary metagenome ERZ891134 (study PRJEB32303, sample SAMEA104408692) | aquatic metagenome | biome: Brackish water; feature: Coastal; material: water | place: Baltic Sea | collected 2014-10-23 | depth 10 m ... | reverse complement strand
GTTGGTCCCTTGGTTGGTTGTTCCGTTTAGCATGCTGCGCATGCTAGCACATGCCAGCGGGGGAGGCCCTGGGACCGGTTACGTTGGCGACAGGCGCTTGCGCGCACGCTCCAGGCCAACGTGCAGCACAGCCCGCGCCTGCTCCTCCAGGGACAGGTAGGGCAGCAGGTCCAGCCGCCTGGCGTCGTACTGCTGGTGATGCTCCAGGCACAGCGGCACCACATCCATGGGGTCCACCACGCCCGTGCGCTTGTCGTCGTACTTGCGACCTATGGTGTGCGCCGCCTGCAGGCCACTGGTGGCTCCGCACACCCGGCACCGGGCTTCTGCCATTACTTTGGCTCTGGCGGCCCGCCAATCACGACGCATGCAGCCCCAGCAGTTCAGCGCGGGCAGCAGCGTTCTCCCAAAACGCGCCGCGCAACTCGCTGGTCACCATGCCGCCGGTGTCCTTGCGCACGCCCCGCAGGCTCATGCACGAATGGTGAGCGGTGATAACGCACGCGCTGCCCTTTGGCTCCAGGTGCTGCTCCAGGGCTTCCACCACCTGGAGGGTCATGCGCTCCTGCACCTGCAGCCGCCGGGCGTAGGCCTCAACCAGGCGCGCCAACTTTGACAGCCCCACGATGCGCCCGGAGTCGCCGGGGATGTAGGCCACGGTGGCATGCCCGCTGAACGGCAGCAGGTGGTGCTCGCACATGCTGTGAAACGGCACCGCGCGCAGCACCACCATGCCCCCGTACTGCCCGCCGCCCTCCTGCTCAAACTGGGTCGCCAGCAGTTGGGCAGGGTCCACCTGGTAGCCCTCGCACAACTCCCGCCATGCCTTGGTCACCCTGGCCGGTGTGTCCAGCAGGCCCTCGCGCGCCGGGTTCTCCCCCACCCACTGCAGCAGCCGCACCACTGCATCCTCCGGCCCGCTACTCTCCCGCTCCCAGGGAAACACAACCCAGCCCTCAACCAGGGTGGGCTGCTCCCGGTGCGGTGTCTCCGGGCTGGTGGGCTTGCGGTACAGCGCATCAAAGTCCACGCCCTGGCTGCCAAACAGGTACAGCCACTCGTCCATCGTGCGCCCGCTGTCCACCAGGTCGTCCAGCATCAGGCAGCCAGGCTCGGGGTCCGTTAGCACCTGGGTGCCCCACAGCGTGGCCAGCATGGCCGCCGGTACATGGCCGCCGCGCGGGATGCCAAACACATTGCGCGGCTCCCACCGTTTTGCCACCAGGGCCACCTGGGTGGCGATGTCCTGCCAGGTGGCGGTCCACAGGTCACCAGGGGGAACCACTGACACCTCCCAGGGGGACCGCCGGGCGGCTGGCCGGGTCCAGTTGGTCAGACCGGTAGGCCTTGTGCAGTTGCCAGCCCGCGCGCAGGTCCGGGTTGTCCTTCACCGTCTCGGTAATCAGGTCCAGCACTTCCTGGTCGTTGTGCTTGCTCCACTCCGGGTGCAGCCAGGTGCTGCAGCCGGGACGGGTAAACGCCAGTCCATCCGCCATGCTGCGCGGCCCGGACACAATCACCTTGAACTCGTCGGCCCGCATCACGTTGGCCGCGAGCGGCGGGGTGGCGAAGGGCTTAGGGCTAAGGGTGACCCAGCACGGGCGGGTGGGCAGTGGCCGGTGCCCGGCGGTCTCAATGTGCGCCGGATAGCCGCGCTCGGCCAGGGCACCAATGAGCGGGTCCAGGTCGTACAGGCATGGCTCGCCGCCGGTGATGACCACAATGGCACCAGGCGGAGCCTCAACGCAGTTGGCCAACTCCACCGGGGTGTACCGCTCCAGGTTGTCCGGCTTGTGGTCCGGGTGCCAGGTGCCCGCGGCATCGCACCAGGGGCACTTCTGGTCGCAGCCCTGCAGGCGGATAAACCAGGCGGCCTTGCCCATGTGGTCGCCCTCGCCTTGCCAGGTGTAGAACTGCTCATGCACCGTGTACGTCATGCCGTTGCCGTCGCCGTCTGGTTCTCCGTCTCCCGCACCGTAACGCGCACGACGGGGAACCCGGCAGCCTGGTACTCCGACAGCAGCCAGGCCGCCACGTTCTCCGTACTGGGTGGCTGGAACGCTGGGGGGAGGGTGTCGTTCAGGCACCGGTGGTCCAGCAGCGGCTCCAGGTTGTCCCGGAAGTGTGCGGCCAGTTGGCCCATGTCAACCACCATGCCCTCGGTGGGGCCGGGCTTGGTATCAACCTCCCCCTCCACCACCACCTCCGCGCTCCACGAATGCCCGTGCATGCGAGCGCATGGCCCGTCGTGGTTGGGGAGGTAGTGGGCCGCCTCCCAGCGGATGCGCCTAGTGACCTGCATTGTGCACCTCGTTGTTCGTGGGTTCGCGCCGCTCTAGCAGCAGGGACACAACCGCCTCCTGGTGCGCGGTCGGGTTGGGGTGGCCGAGCAGGTTGCGGTAGAACTGCGGGTCCACCTCGTACTCCAGGCGGAGCCGTTGCTGCACCTGCCAGCCGGTGAGCAGCGCCAGCAGTTGCGGCTCGCTGCGAAACCACCGTTCCTCGCCCACCGAGTTGCGTTGCTTTGCGGGCAAGTCGTCGTTGACGAACTGCACCACCAGCACGCTGCCGCGGTGCCAGCGTGCCAGGCGCTGGAACAGCCGCCGCACCTGGGCGTCCGGCATGTAGTGCAGGACGTACCGCAGCAGCACCAGGTCATGCTCGCCCTCGTAGTCCATGAGGTCGGCAACAACGTCCGGCCCCTGCTCCGCATCCAGGTCCACGGTGGTCACGTTGGTGAACCAGTTGCGCGACAGCCCGTTCGCACCACCGAGGTCGGCAACGCTCCCAGTCCTACCAATGCCGGAGAGGAGCGCCCACATTGCGTCGTGGTAGATGAGGCGGCTGGTGCGGTCCTCCCACATGCCGAACGGGCTGGCCATTACAGAGTGCCCCTTTCTGCCATGAGGTCCATGGCGGTGAATACCGATTGCAGGTCCTGGGCGCTGGCGGTGGCAAAGAACATTGCCGTCCCGGTGTGCCGCTCCACATCGTGGGCACGCGCCAGGTGGTGGGTGTAGTGCACCAGGCTGGCCAGGCCGCGCCTGGCTGTACCCAGGGGCCGCACTGCGCCGCGCCAGGCTTCGGAGTCACCCAGGCGCTGCAGTTCCTTCACGGTGAACCCGCGCTTGCGGCTGGTGCGCACAAAGGCGGCGGGAGGGTTGGCCATCTGCTTCTTGCCCACCGTGCCCAGTTTGCCACCGCGGTCGTAGTAGTTGATGTAGCCGTACCGCTGGCCCGCCACCACGTTGCTGCTGTCCACGCTGGTGGGCCGCCAGCGTTTGATGCGAGGCACGCTGGTGTGCCCCAGCCAATGCAGGCGGCGACCTGCCGCGCGGCTGCTAATCCACTCCACCCAGGGGCCGCCGCTGGGGCCGGAGGTGCCGCCCGCGGCAACGTAGTTGCCCACCTCGTACACCTCCTCCAGGTACTGCTCCGTGCAGCCCCTGGTGGCCACCGGCATGAGCGTGCACCCGCCCAGTTTCATGTCGGCCATGCGCAGCAGGTTGGCGCGCGTGGCCTCTGGTTGCCGCACCACATCTAACTGAATGGCATCCGCCTTCCACTCCCTGGGGAGGCGGCGCAGGAAACGGGCGTAGTCCTCCAGGTCTATCTGGTGGCCCTGGGTCCAGGCGGTAAACGCGCCGGAGTCCACCATGAGGCGGAACCTGCCCGAGTGACGCTCCAGCACCTCGCTGGTCTGCTTGGTCCAGTAGGGGTACGCCACCAGCACGGGCACCTGCCAGGCGCTCATGCGATGCGCGCGCCCTCTATGCCGTCCAGAGCGTTCTGCACCGCCTCGCGGACCTCGTCCCGGTCCACTTCCTCAAACACAACGCGCAGCACGCCGGGCTGGGTTGGCGGCTCCGGCACATCCGCGCCCGGCAGTAGGTCCGTGGCCCACTCGTTGAGCAGGGCGTCCAGGTCGTCCTCGTCGAAGCCGGTGCCCAGTAGCCCGCCGCCTTCCTGCAACTCCTGCAGCAGCGTCACCAGTTGGTCGTCGTCCGACTGCGCCAGGGCGGCCATGCGGTTGTCGGCCAGCATGATGCGCGTGGCAGTCTCGTCGTCCACATCCACCACCAGGCACGGCACGGTGTCCGCGCCCTGGGCGCTGGCCGCCTTCACCCGGTGGTTGCCCGCCAGGATGTACCCGGTGGACTTCTGCACCACCACCGCCCCGTACCAGCCGGTGCGCTCCAGGCTGGTGGTAATGGCACCCACATCGCCCTGGTTTGGGTTACGCGGGTGCAGCACCAGGTCCGCAACTGGGCGGGCCTCGTACTCCTGCGGGACGGACTTCACGCCGGAAACGCTATCGCATGGCCCCACAGAAACGCCAGGCCCCACACTGGACCAAGAGCGTGGGGCCTGGCTGCTGCAGCGGTGCCCACCAACCAGGGGCACGCGCGCAGCGTATCAGGGCGGGTGCCCTATGTGTTGTCGTCCTCGTTGTCCCAGGGCTTATACGGAATGACGAACACAACCCAGGCCACCAGGCACACAGCAATGACCAGGAGCAGGTAGGAGCCAACAGCCATCATCATGGTTGCCACCCCTTGCGGGCCGCCTGGCGGAAGTGGTCCGGGCGGTAGTTGGGGTCCACCAGCAGGTGCTGGCTGGCCAGGTGAATAATGTGGTCCAGCACCTCGCTGGGGTGCACCCGCTCGTCCCCGCCCTCCACAACGTAGGCCTGCCCCACCTCGTCCAGGGTCTTGGCCAGGGTGAGCGCGGTGATGGCGGTGAACTCCAGGCGGTCCTCGTCCTCGTCCTGCGCCAGGGCGTGCAGCAGTTCCCGCACCGCGGCCCACCTGGTGCGCCCGTGCCCGTGCTTGGTCCAGTCCCGGTTGCTGCTGGCGACCCACCGCCCGCCGTGCGGGGCGCGGGCGAGTTGCACGGTGGTGCAGGTGCCGTCCGCGGTGTCAACGTAGCCGGTCCAGTTGGCCCGGAGGCCACGCTTGACCTCGCCGGGCGCGTTGTTGTTGCGCCAAAGGATGTCGGTGATGGTGGTTGCGGCGCTCATTTCCCCGCTCCCTGTCTCGCAATGTCAGCCGACTCCCTGCAATCGGTAGCGGCCTCGTAAAGCCTCCCCAACCCGTCCTGCCAACCGTTGTCTCGGTACACCTGCGCGGCTGCCTTGTAGTCGTCGGCTGCCGCGCGGTAGAACGTCGCGGCCTCCGAGGGCATACCGATACGCTCGTAGCCCTCGGCCTGCGCCCGCTTTGCCTCGGCCTGCCCCTCCAGGTAGCGAGCCGCAAGGCTGGTTTCGTGAATGTCCATCATGCCTGCTGCTCCTTTAGGTCGTTGGCGACAATCTGCTTGGCTGCCCGCAGTGAGGCAACGCGCAGGGTGTAGTGCATCCCGCCGTAGCATGAGAGCCGCCACCTCTCCCCGCGCACCCTGGTGACCGTGAACGTGTTGGCTCCCACGCGCCGCTCGTACCGGCCAGCGCGGGCCATCTGCCATGCGTCGCTGCTCATGCCGTCACCTCCTGGGCCTGCAGGTGCCGCCACTGGCTGCTCATGGCGTCCCGGACCGGGCCGGAGGGCAGGTTGCACAGGGCGTACAGGATGGCGTCCGCGGGCATGCTGTCCGGGTCGCGCTCCAGGGCGTCCGCGCCACCGGCGTCCAGCCACATCTCCAGGTCCGTGATGCGGTTGATGGTGCTGCCGTGCGTGCCCTTGCGGCAGTTGTCCGCCAGGCTGTCGGCCCAGGGCCGGACACCGGCGGGCAGGAGCAGGCCCGGCGCGCGGCGCAGGCGGCGGTCCAGCCAGGCCAGTTCGGCGCGCTCCCACTCGCGCATGTGGTTGATGGTGGCCCGGCGAATCGCCGCGGGCTGCTGGGTGAGGCTGATGCGGTGCATGGCGTTGGTCCTTTGGTTGGTTGCCATGGCGGGAACGCTAGCACATGCCAGCACGCGCACAAGGGGGGGCCGGGTACGGGGCAGCGCCCGGCGCGGGGGCTACGGGATGAGGTGCCACAACACAACGAAGGCACACACGACCAACAGCCACCACACGCCGGACGCCACGGCTAACCCCTACGCGCCACGACAGGACCAGCCGGACCACCCCTTGGTGATGGGGTGGGCGCTAACTGCCACCGCCACCCACTCCTGCCAGGTCAGTTTCGGCCCCCAGTATCCGGTGGCACGCTTGCCATACGCTGCCGTGCCCCGCCACATTCCCAGCGGGCCTTGATACTCGCCAGTCAAGTGCCAGTTGAGGTTGCCGCGCGTGGGGTGCGCGCCGCGGGTGCCGCCGGTTTCGCAGTTGGCCACCCGCTCGGCCTTGTGCCAGTTGTAGGTGCCAACCCGCCGCCGGATTTCCCACCACTCCGGGTTCGGCGGCCACTCCATGTGATTGCGCTTCCACTGCCTAATGCAGGCCTTGCGCGTTACCTGCCCGCGCTTTGCCTGGGCCTTGGTCACCTCGGCCTTGTGCTTCGCGCACCGGACGCTTTGGTGATCCGCCGTGGCAGCGGCGGGGACCACAAGGGCCACCGCCGCCACCGCGGCCAGGGGGTAGGTCAATCGCACTGCTATTTCTCCTTGTACGCCAACAGGTCATCCACCAGGGAGCCGATGGCCACCTGGTGGTACAGCGCCACCCTGGCAGTGGTTGCCAGGCTGGGTGCCTGGCGGCCAATGCGCCAGGCCCGGAGCGAGTTTCGCTCCACGCCAATGGCCGCACAGTATTCACTGGCGGTCAGGCCGGTCTGTCGCCACAGCCGCAGGATGTTGCGGGTGTGGGGCAGCAGGTCCTCCTCCGGTGGGTATGTCCAGGTCTGCTTACCCATCGGCCTCGGCCTCCCGGAAGTTGAGCCGCCCCGCCTTGCCGGTGCTCACCAGGCTGTCCACCGGCACGCCCCTGGCGGCCAACTCCTGGGCGGCCTTGTCCAGTTGCGCCACGGTGGGGTACTTGCGGGTCAGCACATCGCGGGGCTGCACGGAGGGCGGCAACTGCTCCGCCGCTGCCTCCACCGCCTCCTGGTTTACGGTGCGCCGCGCGTTGCCCACGAAGGCAATGGTGCGCCCCTCGTGGATTAGCACCGCGCCGCCTGGGCCTATGTCCTCCTCCAGGGCGCGCTCGTACTGCTCGCACTTGTCGCGCAGTTCCTTGGCGGCTGCCTCCGCGCGCCGCACCTCCTCGCGCATGGCGTACACCTCCTCGGCAATGCTGGCCACCTCCGCCTGGGTTAGAGCCACGACGCACGCTCCAGGTCAATGGGGTTGCCCAGGGGACCGCGCAGCATGGGGATGCCGCGGCGAATGTCCGTGCGGGTGGTGCCGGTGGGGGACCAGGTTGCGCCCTCCAGGCATGCGTTCACCGCATCCACCATCACCTGGTGGTACGCCCACTGGGGCACGCTGCCAGCGTGCTTACCGCGCTGCGCGCCTCCCACGCTGCCGCCGCCCTTGGACCAGGACTCCAGCCGCCGGTGGACGTACAGCAGCGGGGAGCCTTCCGGCAGCGGGTTGGCCGGGTCGTAGTCGGCGTCCCCGGACAGCATTGGCGTCAACAGCATGGCCGCGTAGGCCGTCCCGTCCTCGCGGCTGGCACCGGTGGTCAGGATGTGTTCGCGCGCCTGGTAATAGGCAACGGCCATTGCCGGGCCGCGTCCGCCCATCACGTTGCTGGCCTTGCCCCTAATGCCGCGGTACACCTCCACGACATCCGCCAGCAGCAGGCCACCGTCGTAGGTCTGGTCCAGCATGCGCCGGTAGTCCATGGTGCTGGTGCGGTTGGCGTGCTGCAGGTAGGGGCCGTCGTGGTTCCGCCACAGCACCAGGGTGGACAGCGCCGACGCCAGGAGGGTGGGGTTCTCCCAGTTGTCCATGCGCAGTACGTCCTGCAGCGTCTTGCGCCTGCCGGTGTCCACTGTGTTCAGCACCGTATTGCCATCCGCGCCGGTAAGCACGAAGGCGCTAAAGGGCACGCCCGCCTGTACGCAAGCGGTGAGGCGGTGGAAACCGTCCAGCAGTTGGCCACGGTCGTCCAGCACCACCATGGTGATGGGCGCGAACTCACCCACCTCCATCTGCTGGGCGTACTTGGTCACCGTGCCCTTGTTGATGTTGCGGTTGGTCGTGGTGGTGCCCGGCTGGCTCATGGCCCGGTTGTGCTGCTCCAGCACGGCTGCCGCCCAGGATGGCGTTATCTGCAGCGGGTGCACGTTGTGCACGGGGTTGGCGTCCTGGCGTACCTGCAGCCGGTTGACGTCCGTGGCGTTCATGCTTGACCTCACTTTCTGCCACCACCTGGGTGGCTTGATGTGTGCCCCACTGGGGCCGGTTGGGTTATTGGGTGGCTGGTACATGGCTAGAACGGGATGTCCTCGTCGTTGCCCACGGGCGTGCCGCCGAACTCCTTAGCCACCAGGTCAGCGGCGTCCGCATGCTCCGGCTCCTGCGCGGGCAGGTCCCCGCGGTGCACCTGGCAGTCGTAGAGGTACATAGAGCGCACCTCCCCGGCCTTGGTGGTGAACTCCTCCCGGCCCACCTGGGCCATGCGCACGCGCTCCCCAGGCCGCGGGTCCAGGTCCTCCAGGAACGTGCGCAGGCCCTTGCGCCCACACCACACGCTGAACACTTTGCCGTCGGTGTCCCGGCGAACGTCCACGATGTCCACCGGGCCGTACTGGCCATCAAAGTGGCGGCGGTCCACAACAACGCCCACCAACTCCTCGCCATGCTCGTCCCAGTTGTACCGGTCCGGGTATTGCTTCCGCTTGTCCGTGCTCATCGGTTGCCCTCCTGGGGCTTAGGGACCAGCCGCAGGCATTCACTGCCATTGCGAGCGAAGCCCGTTGGTTCCAGCCAGCCGTCCCGCCTTAGGTCGCTGACCCGCTTGTGCCCATCCCGCTCTAGCCCGGCCAACTCCGCCGCCTCACGCGGGGTGAGCGGCCCCTCCGCCTGGCGGTACACCTCCAGGATGCGGGCCTTGGTTGACCCCAGCCGGTACGGGGACGGGATGGCGTCGTGGCTGGTCTGCGGGTCGCTGTTGCGGGCCAGGCGGTGGTCCTGCCCCGTGTCCAGCAGCGAGGCGGGCTGCGGTGGCTTCGGGTGCCTCCGCGGCTGCCGCCCGGCGTCGTGCCAATCCGGGTCGGTTCCCATCGTCACAACTCCTTCCTGCCCATGCGCCGCACCGCGGCCAGGGCGTTGGCTTTGGCCTGCTCCACTTCCTCCGGCGTTACCTCGGGCCGGTCCAGGAAGCGCATACCCTCCGGGGGCTTGCCCACGCTGTTGCAGCGGTAGCAGTAGGTCACGCCCTCCGCGGGGATGTAGTCCCGCGGCTCCCCGCAGTCCGGGCAGGGCCAGCCCGCCAGGCGGCGGGGTCCATCCGGGATGTGGGTGCGCGGTGTGGTCTTGCGCCGGGCAGCGGCCTGGCGGCAGCACCCCAGCATCTCCGCCGGGTTTGGCGGCTGGTACACCTGCTGGCTGAACGACACCAGGATGTCGAAGCCGTCCAGCATGTCGGCCTGGGTAAGGCCCTGGAGGTTCCGGGACAGGTAGCCCGCCACCTCCTGGGTCCACTCCTGGTCGTTCTTCACGCTGCGCCACACCGTGCCGCACCGGGTTGCAAACTGCAGCGCGTCGCTGGTGGTGGCCGGTGGGTTGTCCTGGTTAGTCCCCATCGGGCACCTCTGGCGGCCAGGGCTGCACCCGCTCCACCGGCACGCGCCGGATGTGGGTGCCCTGGCTGATGTGCGCCCACTTAGGCCCCTGGGTAATCAGGCGGCCAAACTGCCACCGCCCATTCTTGTCCTGCCACCGCACCGTCATTCGTCCTCCTCCGCATCCCAGTGCAGGTCGGCAATAACCGGGGGCCGCACCTCCTCGGAGGCGAAGGCCATCCAGTAGAGCGCCGGGTGCTGGTCGTCTGTGGTGCACCGGTGCAGCACCACGCCGGACTCCGCCAGCCGCAGCATGTCGCCCAGGCGAACGGACAGCACCTCGGGGCTGTTGGTTGTGGGGTTGCGCGTTGCGCGGCTGGCCGCGGTGGCCAGGATTAGGTGGGTGGACACGATGGTGGTTTTCCAGTCCCCGAGGCGGGCCTTGACCTCCTCGTAAACGTGCGTCCACAGGTTGCGGGTGTACCCCACCGCCAGGGCATTCAGGCTGTGTTCCCGGTCGCAGTCCCAGGGCCTTGGTGCTATTAGCCACTCCTCCCGGTCCAGCATTTCCCTGGTGCGGTTATCGGAAACCCATCGCAACCGCCCCCGGCGGACTTCCACCGGTTTCGGCTCGGGCATCTTGGTCCTCTCTTTCTGGTTGGTAGTGCGGGGCACCGTAGCACATGCCTGCACGGACACCATGCAACCCCGCTTGACAGCCGGTGCAACGCGGGCACCAGGTTGCAAACTCACAACGTGCCGCGAGGTAGGGATTACGTCGCGGCATGCTAGGGGCTGCCATGATACGCTGCAGGCGCTGCCACCAAAGCGTCACGACGCGCTGTGTTCCACCTCCAGGCTGCGGAGGGGCAGCAGGCTCCTAACCGGTAGCCCCGCGCACTTCATCCATCGGAGTGCTCATCACGATGCGGCGGAGGAGCCACCTAAGCCCCAGGGGTTGCGCCGCCCGCGCCCGCCCTGTACGTTGCCGCGCGGAACTGCAGCGCGAACGTAACCGGGCCGCCCGGCTATTAGCGCACCAGGTGGGGAAGTACGCTGCCGGGGTCCGTTACCCAGGCCAGAGCCGTTAGAGGGTGAGGCGGCAGCATGGGCAGAAACGTCGTGGCCTGGCGGGGACGGTAAGCGGGAGCCAGGGGCTGCAAACAGCAGCCGGGAACACTGGGGATGGTGTACCTACACCCGGACCAGGAAGGCCTGCCAGGTTGGCATGGGCGTTTCCGGGTTGGGGGGGGAGTTAGGCAAAGCCAGTTCCCTTACCCCTCCCAATCCCCCCCCAGCCACCTGGGCGCGCCCTGGGCCAGTGTGTTGTCGTGGCCACCTGGGCGCGCCAACACAAAGGGCACCCGGCTGGGTGCCCCTGTGTGCTGCCGCTTGCCTCCCCTTTACAGAGAGTGATGAAGGCTCGGCATGCTCGGCGGTTACTTGGTCCCGGTGGGCCATGGACGGCAACCCACCTCGGCCACCTGCCGCTGGGCATTACCCGCTAGGACCAACCGCCCTCCGGGTAGTTGCTGTGCTCTTGGGCCGGGTGCGGCTCCACCAGGTAGGTCACCGCGCGTTGCTCCACGGTGACGCCCCAGTTGGGGTCGCCCTCATAGCCGTGGCTGGGAGCCACCAGGTAGTCGTGGCCGCTTGGCTCCTCGTCCCGGCACATCTGTGCCTTTGCCTGCGCGAGGTCCCTGGTGGCGTGCACGCTCACCACACCCAGGTCGCTGGCGGGCTGGCCCTGCTGGTTCTCCTCCAGGGACCAGACGCTGTACCACCAGCCGCCCTCCTCCGGGCCACCCATGATGTGTTCCTAGTTCAGCGCGCACTGCGCCACGACTCCATACGCTCAACACAAATCTACGTTGAGGCCGATACATCATGGATTAGAGAGGCCGTGGCGGCGCTCTAGCCCCACTGCTCGGCCATAGCGTCGGCAATGCCTTGGTATGTAAGGCTCCTCTCCATCCAACGCGTTTCGCTCGGTGGCAGCCGGTGGACGCGCGCCACGCGCCCATCTACCACATTTGTGGGCTGCAGTACCGGTAGGCCGTGCAGCCAAAGCCCTGTTTTCTTCGTTTCGCCGTGCCCGAACTGCCACGGCTGAACATACTGAGTCGGCCTTATTGGGAGTACCCCAACAGGGTTTTCCATGCAAACGTGGTCACAAGCAGCCGTCGCGCGATCCCATAATCCGGTAGTCCACCTGACCGCCTCTCTCCGCTTTTCATTAAGGGGCATGCCATTTCCGTACCAGCGGTTGCCACTGACCGCGAGAGCGGTGCATGGGGGGTGCATAATGATTAGATCCCAGCCACCAGTGATGACATCAATAACGTCGCCCACAATGTGATTCCCCGGGCTCTGGCTCTCCAATAGGTCGTTGCTCCAAGCGTCGTGGCCCCGAGCAGTGAACGCGTCCCGGACCACTCCGCTGAACTCACATGCGACAAGGACGCGAATGCTTTTGGTCACGCCCATTACGCCACCACCCGCACGGTCCGGTCCCAGTCCCCGTTGGGGCCGACCAGGTACTCCACCACGCCAGGGTGAGGGGGGAGTGCGCCAAACTCCGCGGCCATGGCCGCCGCCTCCCGCGGCTCCTCCGGGCCAACCATGGTGATGAGGAGCCAGCCCCCGTCGCCCTCCACCTCAATGGTGTGGCCGCGGTGCTGGGGCATGGCCGCGATGTGGGCCACTGCCTCCTGCTGCTGCTGGGTAACGCCGGTGGTGCTGAACATAGGGCTGCCCTCCTGGGCTGGGGTTGGTTGGTTGGGGCTAGTACGGGATGGCCGCGTTGAGGAAGTTGCTCTTGGCCTCGTCGTCAAACCGGTCCGACTCCATGCGGAACTTGTCCGCCATGTCGTAGGCCAGTTCGCGCATGGCGCGCCGGACCTCCGGCTGGTTGGCGTCGTCCGCCTGGATGAACTGGGCTGCGATGACTTCCGCGATAGCCTGGTGCTGGTTGGGGTTCATGCTGGTTCTCCCTAAAGGATTGGCGACAGGATGGTGATGACCTGCGGCAAGTTCCGGCTGATCCACATGACCAGGGCGGTTGCGTTGTGTGCTGTGCTTGCCATGGCGGTAACGCTAGCACATGCCAGCGCAGCACCGCCCAGGAGGTTGCGGTGCAACATGACTTGTCGGAGCCGGGGGCCATGGTTCCCCCATGGTTCCCCCTACGCCCACCGTCCAGCGTCCGGCACCGGCCACCACTCCAGGACTACCTGGGCCGCTGGTCCGTACACCTTCCTGGCCTCCAGCCCCTGGCAGTAGGCATCGTCCGTCCACGCCATCCCGTTTAGCGCGTCCCCCACCAGTTTGGCCACGTTGTCCAGGTCCGGCTTCTTGGGGTACGGGGAGGTGGGCCGCTTGGGCTGCTGGTGGATTACCTCCAGCGCCATGCGGAAGTGCCCCACCACCATGCGGCGGCCCGAGGCGCGCCAGGCCCACTGCCAGGCCTCCTCCGCCGCCCTGGTGGCCTGGTCCGTATAGGTCCGGCCTCCCCCAAAGCGCGGGCGGCCCTTACCTCTGGGCTGCCCAGGGACCACCAGGCGCGCACGTTCACCTGGTGGTCCTCCCAACTATCCCTGTTCCTTCATGGCAGCCACCACAGCATCCACCGCAGCAGCGGGCACCTCCGCGGTGGACTCCACGCCAGCCACCTGGCGCAGCACGCCAATGGCCTGGTCGCGGTCCAGGCCCATGGCCTTGGCCACCTCCTGGATGCGCTGGCGCTGCTCGTCGTTGGCTACCGCCCCCAGCATCTCCTCGCGGCTGGGGCGGGTTCCCTTCGCGCTCATGCCGTAGTTGGCCAGCGCCCGGCCCACCGCGCTCGTCTCGCAGTTCTCTAGGTGGCTCGTCTGGTTCACCGGGCTGGAGCCGCGCACCTCATGCGCGTAGCCGGTGGCCACTGGGTCCTCCCCGCCGGGCAGGTACAACTCGGCGCGGAACACCACCTCGTCGCCGTCCATGCTCACCAGGTAAGTAACCACCCGGCCCTCCGGGTGGCGCTCCCACCAGCGGTGAACCCGGCTGTCCACGGTTTCGTACTGCGACAGGTCGAAGCCGCTCATGTTGGTCCTCCAGGGTTGGTTGCCCTGGGGATGTTAGCCGTGGCCGCGGGGGCTAGGGCGCGTCCGGCAAGTACCCCACCGGGTCATCCGGGTGGGCCTCCAGGCCAACGGTCTCGGCGGTGGAAACGTGAACCACCACCGGCGTGCCATCCGGCAACGACTGCTGGATGCTACGGCGCAGCGCCTGCGCGACGATTGGCTCGTCGCTGTCCTTCCGCTCTATGTGCACGGTGACGAACATTTAGTAACCCCTTATCAGGTAGCGCATGGGCTGGAACACCGGCCGATTGTCGTGCTCACCGGCCAGGCCCGTGTTTGGCGCGTTGTGGTCCGCGCTGGAAACGTAGGGGCCACTGGTCCACACGCTGCTCGCGTCGCTGCTCGTGCGGTTGTCCGGGCCGCCGGTTGCTCCGGTGCTGGTGATGCCCGTGCCGTGAGCGTGCGAACCCGGACCGTTGGGGGCACCCTCGTTACCCACGATGATGTAGTTACCATCTGCCCGTCCGACCCAGTGGGTGCCGTGCATCCAGCTTGCGCCGCCGCTGTTCGCTGCGCCAAACACAGACACGCTATGCCCGTGCCAGATGTCGTGCGAATGGCTGTGGGTGTGCTGGTGGCTCATGGTGTGGGCGTGGTGCCCGATGGAGTCCACACCCGCGCGCATGCCCCTGGTGGGGTTGGCCTCGCTGGTGCCGCGCACGAACACATCCTGGAGGTCCGGAACCCGGAAGTGGCCAGGGTTAGGTGTGTCCCCATCCCAGGCATTCCCAATGCGGGCGTAAAGCGTTGCCCAGGAGTCCTGCGGATACCAGTCGCCGTTGCACCACAGGAAGTTCTGCGGGCGGATGGACTCCGGCCCGCCCCACAGGATGATGCCACCCACCGGCGTGCCCGCGCTTACCTGGTCGCTGCCGGTGCCGCTCCCGGACAGCAGCACATCCAGGCGCTCGGCCAGCAGTTGCACCCAGTAGGGAACGTCCGCCGCGTCCTCGGGGGAGGGGTAGGGCAGGTCCAGGTTTGAGGTGTAGCCCCCGCGCGCCTGCTGACTCACTTCTTCCCTCCATACTTGAACTGAGGCCGAATCTTGCTGCCGGTGCCGTAGCCCTTAGCACCAGGGCGTTTGCCGTTCTTGTCCACCCGCACCCAGCCACCGCTCGCGATGGTGCGCTCCTCTGCCTGGTTAGCCGGGCGTGACTTCACTTGCTTGCCCCAGGACGGTTTAGAGTTGGCGCGCTGCCCCTGGGTAACCACCTGGGGGCTGTTGCGGTTGGCGTACCAGACCAGGCGGTGCTTAGGCATTGAGCGCCCTCCTCACGACATACCGCAGGGCGTTGGCCAGGCGTTCGTAGTCCACCGTGCGCACCAGGTCCAGGCACTGCTCGCACAGCAGCCCGTGCACGCCAATGCCGTCGTCCCGGTAGTCCGGGCGCAGCATGCCGGTGGGGTGCTGGCCGCAGCACCCGCACACCCCGCCCTGCTGCTGCAGCAGTTGCTCGTAGTCCTCCAGGGTGAAGTCCGCGTTCGACAGCGTGGGCATAATGCGCTCCTGCTCCCCCTGGGTGCGCGCCTGCTCCCGGCGCACCTCCGCGCGGTCGCGCACCCGGAACAGAGTCTCCTCGGGGTACTCGGACTCGCGCTGGAACCACCGCCAGCGGTTGGTGGTTGGCTCATCCGGCGCGGCGTCCGTGGGCGGGGCATTGGCCTCGTCCTCGTACTCCACATGCTCGGGGTTATCCCCTGGCCTACCCGTCACGGTGCACCTCCTGGCGCATGCTCATGCTATCGAAGCCCGTCAGGTGTATTTGACATCGCCCTCTACCGGATGGCTGGGAGGCCCGGCGGTGGGCGCGGGCTTCTTGTAGTTGTAGATGCGCACTGGGGCATTCGGGTGGTGCTTGCGCCACTCGGCCAACTGGTCGTCTCGCACCTGTTTGCTGCTCCAGCCCCCGAAGGTCCTGGGCGTGCCCCAGGTCTTAAGGCCATCGGCGTCCACCTTTGGCGCGTACTCAAAGCAATAGGGCGAGGGGCGGCTGTTGTCCTTGAACGCCCTGGTCCATGTGTCCGGGTCCGCCGCGGACTTCGCCATGACGCTGTCCCTCTGCTCGGGCGTTGCCCAGCCACCGGCCACCTGGAACTCTATGCGCTCCCAGGCATACATGGTGATGGGCGGCCCACCGCCACCGCTGGCAGTGCCCAGGTCCCCAGGCACCACAAAGCCGGACCACCCGCTGATGTTCTGGCGGCGAATGCTTACCTTGTCGGACTCGTTGCCGCCGCCGGTGGTCATGGTGCCGTCCCCGTGCACCTCCAGCACGATGGTCACATGCTTGCCCGACTTCAGTGCAAGTGCACCTGGGACCGGCTTTGACTTCCACCAGTTTTTGGCCTTCGCCACCCGCTCTATCTCGGAGGTGGCACCGTGGCCGCACCCGCCCTGGCTGGTTTTCTTATAACTGCCGTATGACGTTCTGGCACCGATCCACGCAACGAATGCGCCGCACCACGGGACCGGGCCGCCGTAGCCACACAGACGCCAGGCGTCATTCACGATCCATGACCCCTCGGAGTAAGTGGGTGGGCTGCCGGTGCCAATGTTGTCCAGTTGCGGCTTGCGCTCGGAATGCTCCGCCCACTTGCGGACCTCGGCTATCACCCGGTCTGCATTGCTGCCCATTACCCATCCCCCTTGCCATACGCATACGCCAACGCTGCACCCAGCAACGCGAACAACGCTGCGAGGATTCCCTCGGGCACGGGGTCGCCCCCGCGAATCATTGCCCCCACCATGAGCAGGGTGAGGATGCCAAAGACACCCAGGAGGATGAGGCGGCGGTCACTCACCGGCCTCGTCGTCCTCCGCGGGCATAACCTGGGCGGCCTCCGCCTCCCGCTCTTCCAGCATGGCGATAAGCCGGTTGCGGAAGTCAGCGAAACTCTTTGCACCGCGCGCCGACTCCAGGATGTCCACGTTACGGGTTACCCCGCTGCCGTTGACCTTTAGCCCGTAGCGGTCAATCGTTACAACGTCGCCGGTCTGGTCCCAGTGGAAGGCGAACGTGGATGAGCCGCTGCCCGCGAAGTCAAAGGCAAGGCATCCGCTCGTGTTCGGGTGGCTCCGCAGGTACACGTAACTGGCGCTGTTCCACGTTTCGCGCATCTTCAGGAAGTCATCGCCCTTGTGGTGGGTCCCGTCAAAGGTGATCTTCGCGTTGCTGTCGGTGAACTCGAACCCGTGATTGGCGAAGTCCTCGTGGTCCGCTGCCAGCAACTCACGGGTGATTACGTCGTCGGGGAACTGAATCTCAATCAAGAACGGTGCGGAGAAGGA
>ERZ891134.1348-NODE-1348-length-17026-cov-5.302339_pt1 | contig 17026 bp, 20 predicted proteins | sample MGYA00520888_ERZ891134 | MGnify/ENA primary metagenome ERZ891134 (study PRJEB32303, sample SAMEA104408692) | aquatic metagenome | biome: Brackish water; feature: Coastal; material: water | place: Baltic Sea | collected 2014-10-23 | depth 10 m ... | reverse complement strand
CAGGTAATGCACCATGCTGCTGTAAAATTTATTAGATAGGCTTGATTTTGAGATTGCATTTCTGACTCAATCTCAAGGCTCCATTTTTCTGCAGATGCATCTGCCTTCATCTCAGTTGAAGAGGCCGGAAGGTTATTAAAGATTTGAAAGGCTGTAATAACAGTCATGATCATGCCAATCCATTTCCATCTCCCTTTAAATGTTGCAATCATCCAAACCGCCACACCAAGTATTAAGCTTAAAATTAGTAACAAAATTAAAGCATCTCCTGATGTTTGCACCATAAAAACCCACATTAGCCACAAAGCTGTGGCAATCATTGGAAATGCAAAAAATTGTTTAAGGGTTTCCATCCAAGCGCCAGGTTTTGGGAGTGCGCTTATCCATTGAGGTTTCAAAGCAAGGATTAAATAGGGCCCTGCAAAGCCAAGGCCAAGAGCTATGAATATTGGTAAAGTTGCGAAAGATGGTTGCAATAAAGCATAACCAATTGCTGCACCCATAAATGGAGCCGTACAAGGTGATGCTACGACCACAGCGAGAACACCCGTAAAGAAAGAGCCAGAATAATCATTTCTTGATTGGACGCTTGAGCCCAGGGTAGTTAATCCAGCAGCAAAATTAATGTTAGTCAGAAGCACTAAGCCAATTCCAAGCATGATAAGGGTTAAAATTCCTACCACGATAGGGGATTGCAATTGGTAACCCCAACCAATCATAGATCCACTAGATCGAATAATAAGTAAGGCTGTTGCAATTGATATAAAGGTAGACATAACACCCCCGGCAAATGAGAGGGCATGCGTTCTAATTTTTGCATGATCGTCTCCACCCATAGAGACAAAACTTAATACTTTTAAAGAAATCACTGGGAAAACGCAGGGCATCAAGTTCAATATTAGCCCACCAATTAAGGCAAATAGAATGGCTTGCCATAAGGACATGCTAGAAACAGATTGAAGATTTTCCTCTACCTGAAAACCTTCTCCGTTTAAACTTAAAATACCTGAAAAGAAGGTGATATCTGAACTTAAGAGTGGAACAGTAATCTCATAGGTGTCGTCGTTTAACTTGACCAGTTTTTGAGAGGGTGAGTAGATAAATAAATTATCTTGCTTGGGAAAAATGTACGCGCTTGTAATTTCTTCAGAGGATTGAAAAGTTACTTTCAAATTTTCTTGATCCTTTGAACTGTTAGTTTGTAAGAAGTTTGTTGGGAGCTCTGTTACTGCTTCGCTTAAAAGCAGGTTAGGTGTGGCTGAGGATAAATCTAGAGTTAAAGATGCGCTTTCAGGGATGCAAATGTCTGCACAAATTAAAAAATTAAACTCTAGGTTTATCTTTTCAAGCGGAGAGTCAAGAGAGCGAAAAACTTTGAATGGAAAAATGACATCACCCTCATATCCAAATGTCATTAAAGGTGGATAGGGTATCGTTACAGGTGTAGGCCATTGAACATTTTCTACTACTGTGCCATCACTTACCTTCCAATTAGCTTCAAATGGACTTCCAGAATCACCAGGATTTTCCCAATAGGTATGCCAGCCATCTTGCATCTCTAATCTCACGCCAACATAAAAGGATTCTTGAGTAGAATTTTCAATATTGGTAATTAAGCTAGCTCTTGCATGACCTGTTTCTACGGGATTTGCAGCAACTATTGAGCAGATCAAAAGACTGCATACTAAGATAACGTTCCTCATGTTTTTCATGTTAAACCATTGTAATAAAAAAAGGGGAGCTAAGCTCCCCCGATTCAATTTGATTGAATTATTTACTGCCTAAAATTTTAGGAGTTTTAATATCAATCAGACGTGGTTTTTGAGCATCTGGAATAATTTTCTCTAATGCAAGAGTTAGCATCCCATTAACCAATTCTGCACCGTGCACCTCAACATTTTCAGCTAGTGTGAATTGTTGTTTAAAAGCACGTTGTGCAATGCCTTGATAGACCACTTCATTTGAGCTTTGCAAGAGCTCAGCTTTAGGGCCTTTGTGCTCAATGGTTAATATACCTTCTGCCAGTTCAATGTTGAGGTCTTCACGAGCAAGACCAGCAACAGCCACATCAATGAAGATTTGATTCCCATCTCTTCTGATGTTGTATGGCGGATAGCTTGAAGATTTTTCCGTGGTATCAGAAAATCTCTGCAATCTATCAAATAGGTTTTCAAACCCTAACACACGAGTTGTTAGGAATGGATCGGTAAAGTTAAGTACCATAATATAGCCCTCCTTAGTAGCGACTAAAAATGCATATCCTTGCGGCATATGCTGTTAATAAACGTAGACCCAATTGGCATCTACCCCTCTTATTTTGGAGCGATTAAAAAAAAATCAAGAGGCTGAAAAAATTTATTAGTCCCAGTAAGTAACAAAGCTTTCAAGATCAAGGCTAGGTATAGTTTTCATGGTTCCTGTAGGTGTTCCCACATAAAGGTAACCAATAATCCTGTGTTCGGGCGAGAGGTTAAATGACTCCAGCATCTTTTGATTGAAAGCCAGCTTGCCAGTTCTCCATATCCCTGCGTAGTTTTTTGCATGCAGGGCCAATAGGATGTTTTGTGCAGCCGTAGCAGTTGAAAGTATTTGCTCAATTTCTGGAACCTTGGGGTGCTCAGCAACCTTTGTTACCAGCACTATAACCATTGGCGCTCTGTAGGGTGCAGATTTGTATTTTTCTAGTTGCAAAGGCGTTACATCATTGAGATGTTTTGCTGCAAAGTTTGCATACAGCTCAGAGAGTTTATCGAGCCCTTTGCCAGTGACTTGAATAAATCGAGAGGGACGCAGCCATGCATGATCTGGTGCCCGCAGCGCTGCTTGATAGATTTCACTCATGTCTTCTTTTGAGGGTATTGGGGTCGTGAGTTCTCGCGGAGAGTTGCGTGATAAAAGGTTTTCAATTGCATCCATCAGACTATTCTAATCGATGCACCGTCCTTTTTTCAGAAATACTCCCATCTTTAATAGTATGGGGTTAAACTTAAAGAACGCCCATTTAACTATTAGAAAAATACTATTATGGAAATCACACTTTTATACGCATCCCTTCTATCAGTGTTAGCTGTATCTTTGGCTTTTAAGACTGGATTACTTCGAGGGAAAACTAATACCATGCTTGGAGAGGGCGATGCACCAGGGATGCTGCAATCTATTAGAGCATTTGGTAATTTAATTGAATACGCGCCCTTGGCTATCATTATGCTTGGCTTACTGGAAATGCAGGACATTGATTCATGGCAACTTCATCTACTTGGATCCACTTTTTTTGTCAGTCGCATTTTGCATGCTTATGGAATAACTATCTCAAGAGAGAGCACGCCCTATAGATTGGTTGGTATTTTAGGAACATGGCTGACTATTTTGATTATGGGTATCTCAGGCATTTGGATGTCACTGCCTTTTTAGAAACTTTTTTTAAATTAATCTGTCTAAAATAATATGAATATTGTGAAATACTTAACTCTTCTTGCTCTTACATGCTTCAGTGCAAGCACGCTCTTTGCAGAAAGTGAGATAGATCAAGGTGAAATTACCATTGGGAGTGTGTGGCAGTTAGATCGCAATGGCTCATCCCTAGCATCTCGAAGCCATGGCCAAGTGATATATTTTTTCTCTAGTGATGCCTTTCACACCTATCGAGCTAGAAAATTTCAGGACTGGGATAATTTCTCAGCCATTGACTCAAGAAACTTAGTTAGATTAAAAAAGAATCAAAAAATTAAATTAGAAAAATCTCAATTTAACAACGCGATTTATGCAGTAAAATTGCTGGATGGATTTCATGCAGGCAAGACCTACTATCTAATCGCAGAAGAATTGAAACAAAACTTTATTCAGGAGAAAGACCATGTTGAATCAGTCTAAATATTTCACGACCCTAATCATCTCTACGCTACTGGTCACCAGTTGCTCATACAATTCTTTAAAGCCAGAGGTAGTAGATCGCTCTTCTGCACAAAGGATGCAGACCGTTGTATTTGCAACAGTTGTTTCGGTGGATAGAGTTATTTTATCTGGGGATGGGGATACAGGAGCAGTCGCTGGAGCAATTATTGGTGCGATAGCAGGATCTTCTGTGACTGACTCTGATACTGAGTCTGATATAGCTGGTGTTCTTGGTGCTTTGGTAGGTTCAGCTATTGGAGCCAAAGCTGGAGATGCTGCTACTCGCAAACCTGCCATTGAACTATTGCTGGACTTAGATTCTGGAGAAACCGTTTCCATTATTCAAGAGGAAGGTGATTACTCTTTTGATGTGGGCCAACGAGTAAAAATAATCAAAAATAAAGGTAAGTCACGAGTGATGCCTTTGAAATGAGCTCAGAAGCTTTTACGGTTATTTACAACAAAGGTTTAGATTTAGTCTCAAGACGTGAGCATTCGCGCCATGAATTAATGGAGAAACTTACCAAACGTTACCCAGAAACCTCTCCAATGATCGAAGAGGCACTTGATAAGCTTGAAATTAACAAAATTCTAGACGATGAGCGCTTTGCAGAGATGTACATCAATTCAAGAGCGAGAAAAGGTTTTGGCCCAAAGAAAATTGAGATGGAGCTCAATGCCAAGCGCGTAGAATCTACATTTATCTCCAATGCCCTGGAGGCATACGAGACCTGGCTTGAAAATGCTCGAAAAGAGCTGAAAAAGAAATTCAAAGATCAAAAACCTACGGATTACCAATCCAAGATGAAGCAAAAAAAATTTCTATTTATGAGAGGGTTTTCCGCCTCAATTATCGACAAAGTTTTATAAATTGACATGGTATAATTGACCCTATGTCTTACCAGGTTCTAGCTAGAAAATACCGACCCTCTTCCTTTGCCGAGGTAGTCGGGCAAGAGCATATTCTTAAGGCTCTAGAAAATAGCATTCTGCAAAATAAACTTCATCAAGCATATATTTTTAGCGGCACTCGAGGGGTCGGAAAAACCACGATTGCTAGAGTATTTGCCAAGTGCTTAAATTGCATGCAGACAGATTCTCCTCAGGTCACTCCTTGCAACAGTTGCACAGCTTGTGAGGAAATTAAAATTGGGCGACATATGGAATTTCTAGAAGTGGATGCCGCCTCTAGAACTGGTGTTGATGATATGAGGGAGTTACTGGAGTCAGTGCAGTACAAGCCTGCCAATGCTCGTTTTAAAATATACCTAATTGATGAGGTGCACATGCTCTCTAAGAGTAGCTTTAATGCTTTGTTAAAGACTCTCGAAGAGCCGCCACCTCATGTAATGTTTTTAATGGCAACCACGGAAGTTGAAAAGGTTCCTAAGACCGTTTTATCACGTTGCTTGCAACTAAATCTTAAGGTTATTCCGGAGACTCAAATTCAACTGCATATTAAATCTTTGCTTGATATGGAGTCTATTAGCTACGATGAAGAGTCCATTGCACTGATATCAGATGCCGCTCAAGGGTCAGTCCGGGATGGTTTGACGCTATTAGATCAGGCAATAGCTCATGGCAATGGTGCCTTGGCCTCAGAAGATGTTAAAGCTCTTCTTGGCACAATTGATCAATCATACATTATTGAGCTACTTGAGCAGATTGCAGCTAAGAATGGTGATGGGGCCTATAACGCTTTGCATAAAATTACCGAACTCAATGTTGAATATGAGCAAGTGCTGAAGATTCTTATTTCAGTTATCCATAAGATTTCATTGCAACAACAACTCCACAATAGCGACAGCGCTTCTGTTCAAAAGTTAGCCCAAGCTTTAGATCCTCAGATCACTCAACTACATTATGAAATAGCATTAAATTCATTGAGTAAATTTCATGTTCACCCTCATCCCAAACAAGCTTTGGAATTATGCATATTACGCATGCTTGCATTTCAGCCTGTAAGCGAAGGGTTGCCTTCGGCAGAAGAAAAAAAAAATCCTAAAATAAGTTCTGAGCCATCAGCTCACTTAGCGCCACCAGAAAGTCCCAAAAAAATCTCCTTGCCAACTATAAAGCCATCTCTCGACAATGAGGTTGAAGTGTCAGCTCAAGAGATTGAGAAGCCGACCCCTTCTCACCTCGATCTAAAGGGATGGAATGCCATGTTTAACTCCTTGGAGCTCTCAATGTTTGTTAAGCAGGTTTTTTCAGAGTTTGAATTTCTTAACTTTGAAAATAAAATTTTAACTTTAAAGAAATCTGATGATCTAATTAATCCGACAGAAGGTCTAAAATCTGAGTTTATAGAGGCTCTATCGAAAAGACTGGGCGACCAAATGTCTCTGGTGATTGAAAGCGGTGATGTTTTATTATCTCCTGCAGCGATACAAGACGAAGAAATTAAGCAGCAGCTTGATCAAGACAAGGCCGCGTTGCTAGAAAATCCTGTGCTAAAAGATATTCTTAAATCCTTTGATGGCAAAATAATCGACGAATCGGTGAACAAGGCAAGCACATGAGCAAAGACCTGCTATATGAATTAATTGAGTCTCTAACCATCCTTCCCGGGGTTGGGAAAAAGTCTGCCCAGCGTATGGCTTTATTTTTACTAGATAAAAATAAAGATGGAGCAGCACACTTGGCTAAGACTTTAGAGGAATGCCTGAATACCATTCAGCGCTGTGACACTTGCAGACAATTAACTTCAGAGTCTATTTGTAGAATCTGCAGCGATTCCTCAAGAGATGCCTATAGTTTATGTGTCGTTGAAAGCCCCTCGGATGTCTTGGCAATTGAATCAACAGGTGGCTTTAAGGGAAGATATTTTGTATTGATGGGGCGACTATCTCCAATTGATGGCATTTCTCCAGATGATCTAGGTATACCAGATTTACTCCGTCACATTCAGCATGCACAAATTGAAGAAGTAATTCTGGCAACCAGCTCAACCGTTGAGGGCGATGCAACAGCTTCCTTTCTTAAAGACCACCTACAATCTGTAAAAGTTTCAAGGATCTCTTATGGTATTCCTATAGGAGGCGAGTTAGAGTACGTTGACGCGAATACGATAGCTCGAGCAATTCAAGGGAGGATTGAAATTTAATATGTCTATTAAACCTGATGCGTGGATAACTAAAATGGCAAAGGATCAAGGAATGATTGAGCCTTTTTCTGAAAACCAAATTCGCGTGAATGAAGATGGAGAGAAGCTTATCTCCTATGGAGTTTCCAGCTTTGGGTACGACGTAAGGTGCGCAAGTGAATTCAAGGTCTTCACCAATATTCATTCCACCATCATTGACCCCAAATGCTTTGATAATAAAAACTTTGTAGACATTGAATCCGATGTCTGCATTATTCCACCCAATTCATTTGCTCTCGCTAGAACCGTTGAATATTTTCGCATCCCAAGAAATGTTTTGACTATCTGCCTTGGTAAATCTACCTATGCAAGGTGTGGAATCATTGTGAACGTAACTCCTTTAGAGCCAGAGTGGGAAGGGCATGTAACGCTGGAATTCTCAAACACAACCAATCTGCCTGCAAAAATCTACGCTGGTGAAGGCGTTGCGCAAATGATCTTTTTTGAATCAGATGAAAGTTGTGACGTTAGCTACAAAGATCGTGGTGGTAAATATCAAGGTCAAACCGGGGTTACGCTGCCTAAAACTTAGAGTAGGCTTTGAAGTTCTAGCAGGGTATCGCCATCTTCATCGCGATCCTCCATCCTAACAATCATGTACCCAAGTTCTGGCGCTAAAAAGTAGGTAGTTACTCTGTCTTCTTGAGGTCTGTATCGCTCGACAACTTTGCATTGGTAGGGTTGATCTCCCATCCTGCATTCCCTATCCTCTTTCAGTGAATACTGATTAGATTTAATCTCGCCTGTTTTCATCTCAGGCAAGAAAAGAGAGAATTGTTGAGCACCTTGCGCAACCATTTTTCTGATTTGAAGCTGAGCATTTAAGGGGTCAAAAATCTCCAAACTTGCAGGTAAATCTTCGACCCAGTTAAATTTTCCAGTCGAACTTAAGGTATTTTTGAGGCGGTCAAATTTTAAAATCCTCTCTTGCTTTAGAAAGGTTACGTTTGCAGTCATGGAGTAAAGATCTGTAGAAATAAAATTCTTATTTTCATGAAACTCAGATGTAATATCAATTTTCCCTAAAGGAATTTTTGCATTGAATGATAAAGATCTCGCGCCATCTGCAAATGTCTTTAATTCTCGCACACCTTCCATGCTTACCTTCGAGTTTGTAAACGTATAGTTAGCCTTGTAGTCAGGAATGACTTGATCTGCAGCATTAGTGCTGACAGCCATCAGCATCAAGAGCGCTCCAATAGATTTATACATTAAAAAATTCCATCTTATTTTTACCAAAGTGACTGTCAGTCTCAAAATGAACGACTTCATCCTTAAGACAAATCAAGCCTTTTAAAAGTTCAGCAATGACCTTAGGAAAGAGCGCATGCTCGATTTTATGAATTCTCTGAATGAGCTTAGCTTCAGTTTGAGATGGATCAATTTTTAATGCTCCTTGAGCAATAATAGGTCCATTATCTAGACCTCCATCCACGAAATGCACTGTGACCCCATGCATTAAATCTCCATTATCCAAAGCTTGCCTGTGAGTATTAAGTCCTGGATATTCAGGAAGCAAAGAGGGGTGAATATTGATTAATTTTCCAGCAAAAGCATCTGTAAAGGTTGTGGTGAGAATTCTCATAAAGCCAGCTAGAACTACTAAGTCTGGCTCTATTGATAGCACCTGTTCGACCAAGGCCTGGTCAAAGTCTTCTCGGGAAGGAAAGTCAGCATGGCTAATGGTTTGAGTCATCAGGTGGTATTTTTGCGCACGCTCAAGGCCTTTCACCCCTGGCTGATTGGATATGACTAATTCAATAGCCCCAGGGATACTGTTGTTTTGACAGGCTCTTGCAATCGCCTCTAAGTTAGAGCCGTTGCCTGAAATTAAAACAACAATTTTTTTCATAACTTATATGTATTCAATCTGGGATGGAGAGTCAGATCTCTGAATGGTACCGAGTGTAAAAGATTTAAACTTATGTTTTTTTAGTAACATTTGAGCTTTTTTGACATCCCTCGACTCTAGAATGCAAATCATCCCTATGCCGCAATTAAAAATTCTTAACATGTCAGTGTTAGATATTTTTCCTGAGTCTTGCAGCCATTGAAAAACTTTTGGAAACTTCCACGCAGATAGCTCTACTTGAGCTTTGAATCCTTTTTTAATAATCCTTGGAATATTTTCAGTTAATCCACCGCCAGTGATGTGAGCCATGCCTGTGACATTAACTTTTTTAATTAACTCTAAAATAGCTCGAGGGTAAAGGTGAGTGGGTTTTAACAGAGCATTCATGATGGGTTGAGGGGGCTTCTTCTTCTTAATAATAGATCGAATTAATGAATAGCCATTTGAATGAGGGCCGCTCGATTCTATCGCAAGGATGACTTGTCCAGCTTTTATTTTCTTTCCGTCAATGAGCTGAGATTTCTCGATGACTCCGACAGAAAAACCAGCTAAATCAAAGTTATTCCCCACATAGTGCCCAGGCATTTCTGCTGTTTCACCACCAAGCAGGGCGCAATCCGATCCCTTGCATGCTTTCGCGATACTTTTAACAATCTTAGCCGCAGAGGTGGGCTCTAGTTTTGAAGTTGCAAAATAGTCTAGAAAAAACAAAGGCTTAGCACCGCAAGTTACCATGTCATTTACGCACATGGCTACTAAATCCTGCCCAATTGTATTCGTTGTGTGGTGTTCTTGACTTAAGGAAACCTTCGTTCCAACCCCATCAGTGCAGCCAACCAGGATTGGGTTCTTGTAACTCCCTCCGAGCTGAAAAAGCCCTGCAAATCCCCCTATCCCCCCCAAGACACGCTTGTCGTGAGTAGCATTAACGCTAGCCTTGATAGACTCTACTAAATCATTTCCCGCATCTATGCTGACACCAGATTTTGCGTAAGGATCTTTAGGTTTTACTTTGTTAGTCATTTACAATTAAAAATTATGATTAATAAATTTTGCTTCTTTACGGCGCTTGTTTTTAGCATCATCGGTTCGGTCCATGCTAAAGAATTACCTAGCTTATTTGAAGTCAGTCTTCCATCTGCTCATTATACCAATACTAATGATGGATTGAATAAGGCATTTAATCTATTGATCACTAAGCTATCTGGCTCACGTAGCGCAAGTGATCTATGGAAAATAGGAGATACCAAGCTCAATAAGATAGATTTTGTTTCCTCTTATGCTCTTAATCTAGTGAATGGCCAAGAAACTCTATTTGTTGAATTTAATCGGGAAACACTTCTCCCAGAGTTAAGAAAGGCTGGCATTCCATTGATTGGTTATACGCGTCCTGTCATTCTTTTTTTAATTAAAATTGACACGGGGGAGGCTGCGCCATTTTATTTAGACGTGAACAATCCATCTGACGAATTGCAAAGTAATTTACAGTTTACTTTGGAAGACCTTGCATCGGAAAGAGGGGTCTATTTAGAATTGCCATCCTTCGACCTTGAAGATCAAAATTTCTTACAGCAAACCAATATCTTGCTATCCCCAAAGCAGTACATTGCTGAAAAATTTTACAATGATGCTGTTTTATCGATCGAAATCTCTAGGGTTGGAATCAATCAATGGCTCGTTGGTGGAGATTTAAATTCTGCAAGTTTGTTGCAGGATGATGAAATTGTTGGTGTTTTAACAAAAGAGCTACAGCTTTTCCTTGATAACTTCATAGCTGTTGAGCCTCTTGCGCCGGGAGCTAGTGGTGATGAGATTCTTTTATCAATCAAAGGCCTAGATTCGTTTGAAGATTTTTTAGTAGTTGAAGAGGAGTTGGCAAAAATTTTTGCCATTAAATCCAAAGCCTTTCATTCATTTGATCGCTCACAGATTGAATATAAAGCACAGCTCTTTCAAACCACAGCATCTCTATTAAAGGAGCTGAGAGGCAACAGCAAGCTCCTGTTCAAACAATTAAACCAAGAGGAACAAACTCTATATCTAGAGTACTTAAATTAGAATGAGTAAATATTTTATTTTTATTCCAAATCTATTATCAATCATTAGGATATTATTGATGTACCCGTTGCTCTCGTTCATTGGTGATGAGAATTTTCTGTTCGCGTTGTATATTTTTGTCATAGCGGCAGCCACGGATGGTTTAGATGGTTATCTTGCTCGGGTGATGGGCTGGCAGACTGATCTGGGAAAAATTTTAGATCCTATCGCAGATAAAGTTTTGCTCATAGGCACAATTTTTATTTTGTGGATAAATGGATACATCCCGCTCTTTGTGTTAATTATCTTTGTTCTACGAGATTTCATTATCATCCTTGGCGCTGCATTTCACATGACTGTTTACGACACCGATACTCCTGCGCCGAATATATTTGGCAAGATCACTACTTTTTCTCATATTGCCTACCTAGCATTTGTATTTATCGACATTATTTTTGGGCTCACTATTACGACTCTTGCTATTGATATCATTGTTGCAAGTATTACCTTTATCAGCCTCGCTCTATATGGAGCCGGATGGTCTAAATTAACCGCTAAACTGCATCGTGAATAATCCACAGCAACTCATTTTTCCATTCAAAGCTGATCAGAGAGCCTCTTTCTCAAATTTTTTCTGCACCCAAGATAATGCTGCACTGCTGACACGTTTAGATCAGATTGTGAATGATAAGAACAGCCATGAATTAATCATTGACGGGGTAGAGGGCTCTGGCAAATCATTTCTTATTCAATCTATTTGCAATGAACTGAGCTTAGCTCAAAAAAAACTTGCATTTATACCCATGAAAAAAGCTTTAGATATGGGCGTGGAGATTGTTCAAAATCTTGCGTCACTAGACGCGGTCTGTATTGATGATATCCAGAGCATAGAAAATAATGCAAACTGGGAAGAGGCTTTTTTTCATCTTATTAATGAGTGCCATCAATCACAGTGCAGTCTCATTTTTTCAGTGACCAGCAATAAGTCATTGGATGATTTATTTAAGTTGCCCGATCTTCTGTCTAGGGTGAAGCGCATGGAGCACATGACTTTAAAGGCAGTCCAAGATCAAGATCTCATAGAAGCCTTGATCTTTAAATGCAAAAAGTTAGACATTAATCTCGGCCAATCAGAGCTTGATTTCTTGGTTAAATACCATGCCCGGGATTTTTCCATCCTGTTAGAAAAAGTAATGTTTTTAGATCAGAGGGCTGGTGAGCTTAAAAGAAAGATCACCATCCCGCTTATGAAAGAAATTCTATCTCTTTAATCAATATCAACCAAGCAAAGCTCGCAGGTTAGAAGAACTTGAGGGTTTTTAATACCAGCTAATGTTTTGTAAATCTCTGTCAGGCCTTCCAGCATGGTAAATGAAACGGGTTCTTGAATATTGATATTAAAATTTTTAAAAATTTCCTTCAGTATCAGGTCTTCCGGAGTGAGTTTTTTTTGATAGTATTTAACTACATGATCTTCAAGTGCTGCCATTTCAACGGCATAGGCAATAGCATCTTCTACACCACCAATGCCATCGACTAGACCAAGCTCCTTTGCGCTCGTAGCGATCCATACTCTGCCGCCAGCAATCGCCTTAATATCTTCATATGGCTTGGACCTTGATTCGGCAACAAAGCCTACAAAGCGATCATAGGCATCCGCGCCCCAGCCTGTAAAAATCTTATCCAAATCATCGTCAATAGGTTGGGTTGGGTCCCAACCCCCATGTTTTGATGTCACCACGCCGTCAAACTTAACCCCAATGTAATCCATGGCATTTTCAAGTGTGGGAAGAGCGATCGCCACACCAATAGAGCCAGTAATCGTCGTGGGCTCTGCAAAGATATAATCTGCGGGAGTGGCGATATAGACACCACCTGAAGCTGCATAATCTCCCATGGAGACAATAACCGGTATGCCTTTTTCTTTTGCTACAAAAAGCTCGTCGCGCATCATCTCACTGGCAATAATAGATCCGCCGGGGCTATTGACTCTAAAAACAATGGCCTTGGTTTTTTTATTCTCATGAGCTGAGCGAATTTGTTTCACGATGCCAGTAGAGCCAGCCACACCCTGTGAAATATCTCCCTCCATAATTGCACCTTCAGCAGTGATTAGAGCAATAACATTCTCACTCTCAGAGAATTCTTCATTCATCTGATCCGCATATGCTTGATATGAGATAATTTTATAGGTCTCGGTGTCAGCCTCTTCATCAATGCCAAAATTCTCTATCATGTATTGGCGAAATTCAGGAAAGGACTTGGTACCATCGATGATGTTATTTGATTGGGCATAGGCTATATTTCCTATTGCGGCTTCACCAAAAAATCCAACATAATTGTCAGCAAAATATTGAATATCCGATGCTTTGATTCCCCGGCCAGAAGCCATCAGAGATTTCATCTCTGCCCATATTGGAGTGAGAAGCTCCGTTCTTTGCAATCGATCATTTTCAGACATATCAGTTCTGGTATTGCCTTCAACTGCAGATTTAAAATCTCCCTGTGAGTAGTTATGAAAGTTAATCTTAAGATTTTCAAACAACTCTTTTTGATAAGGGCGCATGCCTCCAATTCCTTGCACACTGATGCTTCCAACCGGATGCATCCATACCTCTGATGCTTGAGAAGCCATCATGTATGAAGCAGAAGATAGGCGGTCACTGTACGCAATCACTCTTTTACCTGACTCGCGTAGAGCTTTTAATTCTTTTGCAATATTGATCGCAGTGGTAGGCCCAGCAAAACCAGTGGATGAGAAATCAATCAACACTGCAGGAATCTTGTCATCTTTAGCAGCCGCTCTTATTAAGGCTATGAGATCTCTAGTTTGAATCTGCTCAGCAGAAGAATCTCCTGCAAAATTAAATGGAAAATCTGAGGAGTAAACTTCTTGGTCTACAACTATACCTTCGGGGTTAAGAAATAAAACTCGTCCCTCTGTTTCTATTTTATCAGGGCCAAAAGAAGAGATGCCTCCTATAATAGCTACCGTAATAACAATTAACACAAAGGCTGTTCCCAAGTTAAGCATGACAGTTCTAGCTCTCTCTAAAAACCTGCCAAGCAAAGAAAAAATTGATTTAAGTGCATTCATGCTGATTCTCCAAAATTAAAAAATTAATAAACTCAAAAGACCTGAGACCAAGACTGAAAGAATGACCACAACAAATGTGAGCATCATCACAAAAAACGAAAAAATTAAAGCTAAAAAGGTAATACTCATGGCAAGCAAGGTCATCACAAGACCAAACACTATGACAATGAACTTAGATATTATTGCACCCCCGCCTATAACAGCCCCTATCCCTAAAATAAAAATTGCCGCAAGAGCTATCATGCTTTCTCCTCAAATATAAAAATTGATTCTAGCTCAGCCTTAAAAAACCGAGTGATCTTGATTACCAATTTTAAGGAGGGATCAAACTTCCCTGTTTCAATTGAATTAATCGTTTGTCGACTGACCCCTAAGATAGAGGCAAGCTCTTCTTGACTGAGGCTCTGTTCTTGCCTGAGGGCTGTAAGATTATTTTTCAAGTTTATGCAATGTGCTGTCTATAAAACATATAAGCACCCATGCCATTGCCCGCAGCAAAAGCTAAGAAAAATTCAAAGAAATTTGGATGATAGTCAAAGTAAGGAGAGAGAAGAGATAAGCCTAATCCAAAAATAACAAAGCCTACAGACCCTCCTGCAAAACATGCATTTTCATAGCCTTTATATAATTCATCTTGAGTTATAGAAAATTTATAATAATAAAAAGCCCCAATAAGAAAAAAGACAACCACTGATATGCTTAATATCAATAACCAGGGCTCAGTAATGCCTGTTTCTAAAGCGTTCTCCCCAAGAAACTCTATGTGTGACAAGTGAATGCCAAGCAACATGCCGGCTACAAGAGAAAAAGCCAAGCATTTAATATAATTTTTTTTATCCGATGGATTGAGCGATGCTACGTCTAGCCATAGTCCTTTGTGTGTAATTTTAGCCATTCTTATAATTCATAATTACCATGAAAACAATCTTACTGTAAAGTTTACTTGTCTGTCAAGTTTGCTTTACATTGCGAAGTTGCTCTCTGGCAGCATAAACAGCGACAAAGAAAACGCAAACTATTTCGATGAGCTCAAGCCAGCTTAATAAGCTTGCATTAGGCAACCCAAAGACAATCAAGCAGGTAGTCATAAAGTAAAGCAAAATAATAAAACTAAAGATTTGATAAACCCTAGCACTTGGTTTTAGCCAGGCTTGCAGTAAAAAAATACTTAAGGGGAATGACCAAATGACAATACCGATCCACGGCGTCCCGATGATGACGCTATTGCTTGCATGGGTTAGAAGCAGCGCTCCACTTAAACTAATAAATAATTTACGCAGATTCATGGGGTTCAAGTGAGTTAATAATTTTTGCAATTCTTTGCCCAGTAGCGCTGGCAATATCATATTCATGAGGGGTCAGCTCAATGGAGTTATTGAGGCTTGTCACATGAGATGGTCCATAGGGCGTGCCCCCAGATTTGGTCTCATGCAAGGCTTTGACAGAATAGGGTGAACCAACGCAGATCATCCCATGATGCAGAAGATAGGTCATGAGGTTAAAGAGCGTCATTTCCTGCCCCCCATGCATAGAGCCAGTGGAGGTGAACACGCAAGCAGGCTTATTTTCAAGCACGTTGTTTGCCCAAAGCTCGCCAGTAGAATCAAGAAAATATTTCATTGGCGCTGCCATTGAGCCAAAGCGAGTGGGAGAGCCAAGAGCCAATCCAGAGCAATTAATTAAATCTTGTTTGGTGCAATAAACCTCACCTGATTCAGGAATGCTTGATTCTGTGGCTTCCGTGTTTGCAGAAACTTTTGGCACGGTTCTGAGTTTAACTGCCAAGCCTTCTTTTTCAGCGCCATCGGCTATGGCATGGGCTAGATTTTTTACAGCGCCTGTGCCTGAGTAAAAGAGAATGAGGAGATATTTTTCATGCATAATGGTTTTCATTTGCGTTACTATAAATCATGAAATTAAAATTACCATTATATCTCCTTTGTCTTTTTTGTATTTCCTGTGAACAAGGAGATATTGAAATTTTTGATGCGCGACCCATGTTTTCATCTGATCTTCATGGCCAGTGGATTTTAGTGAACTATTGGGCTGATTGGTGCCCGCCGTGCATTAAAGAAATCCCAGAAATAAATAGTTTTGCTAGCAAGCATCCTGAGGTCATTGTTTTAGCTTTTAATTTTGATCGCTTAGCAGCAGAAGATCTTAGGCCTCAAATTAAAAAATTTGGTATTAAATACCCATCTCTGATTACCCACCCCAAAGGTCTATGGGGAATAGCTACCCCAACAACCTTGCCTGCAACTTATTTTATTTCTCCGGGTGGTGAAATAGCTTTTACTAGCTTAAAACCACAAGACGAGAAGAGTTTAAGTTTAATTTATGACTCCCTTAAAAAGGGAGGATAGAAAGTCTTTTTTTAACAAGGACTCAGGGTTTACTTTGTTGCCGTCAAAATAAACTGTCCAATGCAGATGAGGCCCTGTGACTCTTCCGGTGGAACCAACCAATCCAATTAACTCTGATTGCTCTAAGAAGTCACCAACTTGTAATTTGGTTTCACTCATATGAGCATAGGATGAGAAGAGACCATACCCATGATCCAGAATTACTGTGTGACCTGTGTAAAAAAAGTCTCCCACCAACACAACAACTGCTTTTAATGGCGCGTTGATTGAGGTGCCTTCGCTGCCAGCTAAATCTAGTGCAAGATGAGCAGATCCAGGGACATCATTGATGAATCTTTGCTTTCCAAATGGCGAGGTAATCATTCCTGGTACGGGGGGCATAAATTGAAAAGAGGGTGTTATTTTTTGGGTTGACGCGCTTAAAGCTTTTTTAATCTGAACTGCCTCCGCATTTGCTCGCATTTGATCTTCTTGGCTTAGGTTGACCTTGGAAGTATCGGCAATAGTGATTCTGGATTCGCCAAAGTTCACGTGCTTCACCAGCACATCTTTAGCATGCCTAGTAATCAGCAGATCACTTTTTACAAAAGGCAAACTTATCAATTGCAGGACTTGAGATCCTTGCTTAATTAGAAACTGGC
>ERZ891134.1347-NODE-1347-length-17035-cov-7.833569_pt1 | contig 17035 bp, 16 predicted proteins | sample MGYA00520888_ERZ891134 | MGnify/ENA primary metagenome ERZ891134 (study PRJEB32303, sample SAMEA104408692) | aquatic metagenome | biome: Brackish water; feature: Coastal; material: water | place: Baltic Sea | collected 2014-10-23 | depth 10 m ... | reverse complement strand
TCCTGCTTTCGTCTCCACCACGCCATCGACGGATGCTCCTGGCCGTCATTCCACCGGATCCATCCGGGGGCGGGAGGAGAGGCCGCAGCAATCTCTCGCGCTCTGTGTTCGTCGTCTGATCTGTCCGCAACTCTGGAGGACCAGTCGATAAAACCCGCAGGATCCCAACGACCGTTCTGGGCGGTCATGCTTCAGCGGGCGGTGGTGTGTCGCTTCTTCGGCCGATTGTCGCAAGATCGCTGGCCGTGTCGATATCAAGAAACGATGCCAGGTCCGGATCCAGACCGCGGAGCGCAGCCTCGTCCACCAGCCGCGTGGGCACTGCCTCCATCAGCCCTCGCAGATCGCGGCGGCCGAGGCCGAGATACTGCTCGACTGTCGGCAGCAGGGAGAGCGGCATCACCGAGACCAACGGCTGGGGATGTCCAGCCACCTGCGGCACCGCCCACGCCTCGGCCCTGTGGCTCAGGCTCACCTCAAGCAGATACCGCACCACCCCTGCCGAAAGCTGTGGCAGGTCGCACGAGGCCAGCAGACAGCCAGCCGGCGGCCGGCGTGACGCGGCGAGGAAACGCATCCCATCGACCACGGCGGCGAGCGGACCACCGCCAGGCTGCGAATCGTCGACCACATCGATGATCACACCAGGTCCGGTCGCCAGCGGCGGCAGCGACTGCCCCGCCGCCTTCACGATCACCAGCCGCGGTATGGCATCGCTGACGGCTGCCACCACCCGCTGCAGCAGCGACTGTCCGCCGAGCAAAACCGCAGCCTTGCCCCCCACCGGGCTGCCCAATCGCCTCCCACCGCCCCCGGCCACGATGACTGCTGCACTGTCGTTCGTCATCGCATCCCTCACCATTTTCCTCCCCGGATTTCCTCGGATAGCACGCTCTGAAACCCGGCCACTCGGCCCTCGATCTGCGGCCCATCTCCGGTGGCCCGCAGGATAGACTTATCCTTTGATTCTCTCAGACAAAGGGGGCCGCATGGACGTCATCAAGGTCTTACTTGCCACGGTGCTGGTCCTCATCAGCGAACCACTCGCCACGCCCGCGATTGCCGCCGACACGTTTGGAGTTGAAGAGCAGCCTGGCGAACTGGTGCTCTCCCTCAACGGCCAAAAGATCGCCGCGTACGTGTATGCAGATGCCGAGGTGCTGCGGCCCTTCTTCGCCAACGTCCACACCCGCAGCGGCACTCCCGTCACACGGCCTCATCCTCCCCGCACAGGCATCGATGCGGACGACCATGCCGACATGCATCCGGGGATTTGGCTGGCGTTTGGTGACATCAGCGGAGAAGACTTCTGGCGGAATCGTGGCCGCATCGTGCACGAACGGTTTCTCGAGCCGCCCACGGTGGCTTCCGGCATGCTCCGCTTCGCAACACGCTCCGGCCTGCTCACTGCCCAGAGCACACGACTCGCCACCATGGACAGCCATCTTCGGCTCAGGGCCCGTCCTCACGGCTGGGCCGTCGACTGGACAGTGGTCTTCTCAAGCGAAGGCGATGCGATTGTCTTTGGCGATCAAGAAGAAATGGGCTTTGCTGCCCGCATGGCGACCCCGCTGACGGAGCACAACGGCGGCAGGATCACCAGCTCATCGGGCCTTTCCTCAGCTGCCGAGACCTGGGGCCAACCGGCGGCCTGGTGCGACACCAGCGGGCGGGTCGATGGCCATGCTGTCGGCATCACGCTGATCCCAGATCCAGCCAACTTCCGCGAGAGCTGGTGGCACAACAGGGCCTACGGCGTGGTTGTCGCCAATCCCTTTGGTCGCGCGGCGATGCAGCAGGGCGAGCCGAGCCGCGTCGTCGTCTCCGCCGGCAAGCCACTGACCCTCCGGTTCACAGCCATGATCCACGAGGGAGACGCGTACGACGCCGCAGTCGAGGCTGCAGCCGTCAGTCCCTCGCAGGAGCGTGCAGCCCATGAGTAACCGAATGGCTGCGAGCGATTCAGCAATCAGCGTGATCGGCCTGGGCCTGATGGGCACCGCACTGACCCAGCGGCTGCATGACCATGGCTGGCGTGTTCACGTCTGGAACCGCACGCCGTCGAAGGCCACGCCACTTCTGACGATGGGTGCCGCCTGGTGCGACAGACCCCTCACCGCCACCACCCGTGTGATCGTGAGCCTTTACTCCAGCGATGTGGTTGAGGAGGTCCTTGCCCCATGGATGGATGACATTTCTGCCGAAACGATCGTCATCGACACGACCACGGGCAGCCCCGAATCGAGTGAACGGCTCGCAGAGCAGGTTTCCAAGGCTGGGGGCGTGTATCTCGACGCGCCCATCTCGGGTTCGAGTGAACAGACTCGCCGCGGAGAGGCCACCGTGATGGTCGCCGGCAGTCTCTCGGCTTTCGAACGCTGCCGTGATCTCTGGGATGTGCTCAGCACCCACTGTTTTCACGTTGGCCGCTCTGGGAATGCAGCCCGCACGAAACTCGTGAGCAATCTAATTCTCGGCCTCAATCGAGTAGCGGCGGCGGAAGGGCTGCTCTTCGCCGAGGCGCTGGGCCTCGACCTCGACACCACGCTTCGTGTGTTGCGTGCGAGCCCAGCGAGTTCACGCCAGCTGGAAACGAAGGGCCCAAAAATGATCGCCGGAGATCTCACCCCCCAAGCCCGGCTCTCGCAGCACCTCAAAGACGTGCGGCTGATGCTGGCCGCAGCCGACAAACAACATGTTTCTTTACGGTTGACCGACACGCACCGCCAGCTGCTTGAAGAGGCTGAAGCGCTTGGGCACGGCGCTCACGACAACAGTGCGATCTTTCAGGCCATGCGGGAGATGACCGAATGAGTGAAACGCTTTCCCGCGGCGCTCGGGTGGCCGTGCTCGCCTGTGCCTGCACAGGGCTGATCTTTGATGGCATCGAACTGGGGCTGATGCCTGTGGCCTCGCTCTCGGTCTCGAGGAGCCTCCTGGGAGATGCCTACACCCCCGAACTTGGCGGCGTCTGGTTTGCCCGCTTCACGGCCGCGTTGATGCTCGGTGCGGCGATCGGTGGGATTCTCCTTGGAAACCTCGGCGACCGAGTTGGCAGAACGCGTGCAATGGGCATCAGCATCCTCTTCTACTCCATCTTCGCCCTCGCTGGCGGCTGGGTCCGTTCGCAGGAAGAAATGCTGGCAATGCGGTTTCTCGTGGGCCTCGGCGTGGGCGGGATGTGGCCCAACGGCATGGCGCTCGTCGCGGAATGCTGGTCTGAGGGCTCACGGCCTGTTGTCTCCGGTGTGATGAGCGCTGGGCTCAACTTTGGCATCCTGCTCCTTTCTCAGCTGGCTCGCTTTTTGCCAATCACCTCAGACTCGTGGCGATGGCTGTTTTTCTTGGGCGGAATCCCTGCAGTGCTCGGTGTTGTTGTCTTGCTCTTTCTCCCTGAGTCACCGCGGTGGCTTGCGTCACAGCAGAGAGTGCGGCAAGCCCCGCCAGCAATCCGCGAGCTCTTTACCTCCACGCTGCTCCCCACGACGCTCACCGCGATGCTCGTGGCAGCTATTCCGTTGGTGGCCGCCTGGTCGGCTGGGAAGTGGATGATTCCTTGGGCGGATCATGTCGCCTCCCCGACCGACCCTGGCTACAAGGCGACGACGCAGGGCTGGTGGGCCCTCGGGGCAACCTTGGGGAGCTTCACGGGGGCGCAGCTCGTTCGCTGGCTCGGGCGAAGAAGGTCCTACCTGTTGATCAGTTTCGGAGCGCTCTCCAGTACGGTGGCGATGTTTCAGCTCTCCGCGCCGCTCGAGCCGTCGTTCCACCTCCTGGTTTTTCTGCAGGGCTTTTTGGCGACCCTATTTTTTGGCTGGCTTGCCGTTTTCCTTCCAGCTTTTTTCCCGGAACGCATTCGCGCTTCTGGGGCTGGCCTGGCGTTTAACGTTGGTCGCTTTGCGACCGCCGCAGGCGTGTTCACTGCCGGCAGTCTGTTCACCACCTTTGCGGGCAGTTACGCCCGCATTGGCACCATCTGCGGCCTGATCTATGGACTGGGCCTTGTAGCAACCTGGCTTCTCCCGGCAGAGCCGGTGTCGGCGGCTCAAGGTTCTGCAGCTCCAGGCTGACACGTCGTCTGCCTCAGTTGCCCGATGCGTTCGCATTGGCAACGGCGAACCCTACACTGCGGACACTCGGAACTGCCAACTGCTCCCCGTGATTGAGAACAGCCCATGTCGCTGCCCCGTTTTTCCTTCGGTGTCGGAGACCGCTTCGCCCACGAGGCCGCGGCCCAGCTGGCCGCCTTTGAGCAGCTCGCCAGCCACGGCGTGATTGCTGCCCCCGTCTGGAACAAGTCGCATCGCGAGCACACGTTCGTTGGCAGTGAGCCGGCGAGTGTTCGTGAGGCTGCAGCCGCGGCCGTGGCGGCTCGGGGCTGGAGCCATCCCTGGTATGTCGATGCCGACCATATCCGGCTGGAGACGGTCGATGGCTATCTCGCCTGCAGTGACTTCTTCACGATCGATGTGGCCGACGCCATCGGCAGGCCAGCTGAGGCGAGCGACGTGGAGGCCTTTCTGGCTCGTCATCCGGAGCTCGCGGAGCCGGTGCAGGTCGAGGGCATCGAAGCGGCCCTTCCGCTCTCCGCCGACGAGACCCGCCGCATCGCCAGGCACTACCTCTCGGCCTGCCGGGAAGCCGGAGCCCTCTGGCGGCACATTGATGCCAGGCGTGGCGAGCCGTTTGTCACCGAAGTGAGCATGGACGAGACCGACGCCCCGCAGACGCCTCCGGAGCTGCTGGTGATCCTGGCCCTGCTCGCCGACGAGAAGATCCCAGTCAAAACGATCGCCCCGAAGTTCACCGGACGCTTCAATAAGGGGGTCGACTACGTGGGCGACCTGGAGCAGTTCACCCGCGAGTTCAACGACGACATCGCCGTCCTCGCCCACGCCGCGGCCGCCTACGGCCTGCCGAGCTCACTGAAGCTCTCGGTTCACTCCGGCAGCGACAAGTTTTCGCTCTACCCCGTGATCCGCGAGGCAGCTGCCCGAACTGCCGCCGGCTTCCACATCAAGACCGCCGGCACCACCTGGCTTGAGGAGCTGATCGGGCTGGCTGAGGCCGGAGGCGACGGCCTGGAACTGACCCGCGAAATCTATGCCACGGCCTTTGCCGACATCGACACGCTCACCGCCCCCTACGCCGCGGTGATCGACATCGATCGGGCGAGCCTGCCCGATCCCGACACGCTCCGCAGCTGGAGCGGCCCGGAGCTCGCTGCGGCGATTCGGCATGTGCCCACACACCCGGGCTTCAATGCCTCGCTGCGGCAGCTGCTGCACGTCGCCTTCAAGCTCGCCGCCAAGCAGGGCACTCGCTACACCGATCTGCTTGTGGCCAACCGTGACATCGTCGCCCGGCAGGTCACCGAGAACCTCTTTGAGCGACACATGCGTCCGCTCTTTCTCACAGACCGCCCTTCGGGAGCATCGACATGAGATCCGCCATCACCATCAGCCTCGTGCCGCAGGCGCGAGGCGGCCCGTTTGTGTTTCACTGCCGTCAGCCTGGCGAGGAGAGCCCGCTGCCCACGCTCGCCGAGGCCTGCGGCCAGGCTGCCGAGCTTGGCTTCGACGCCGTGGAGATCTTTGCCGCTGATGCCGAGCGCTTTCCGGCGGCCGAGCTCAAAGAGCTGCTTGCCGCCCACCGCCTGTCGCTGGCCGCTGTGGGCACGGGGGCCGGCTGGGTCTGCCAGCGGCTCTCACTGGTCGACCCCGATCCCGATGTGCGGGCCCGGGCGATCCGCTTCATCGAAGGCATGATCGACACCGCGGCGGGCTTTTCGGCTCCCGCGATTCTCGGCTCGATGCAGGGCCGGTCGAGCGACCAGGTTCCGCTGGCAGACGCCAGGCAGCTGCTCGCCGACGCCCTGACCACACTTGGCGAACGGGCCGCTCGGCACGGGCAGGTGTTTCTCTACGAGCCGCTCAACCGCTACGAGACCGACCTCTTCACCCGACAGGTGGAGGCCGCCGCCTTCCTCGACCAACACCGGCTGCGGCATGTGAAGCTGCTGTGCGACCTCTTTCACATGAACATCGAAGAGGTCGATCTCGCGGCAACGCTGCGGGAGGTCGCCGGACATCTCGGCCATCTCCACTGGGCCGACTCCAACCGGCGAGCGATCGGCATGGGCCACACCGAGGCCAAGCCGATCGTGGCCGCGCTCGAGGCGATCCGCTACCGCGGCTACCTCTCCGCTGAGATTTTTCCGCTGCCGACCGCCCACGAAGCGGCCTCGGCGAGCATCCGCAGTTTTCTCTCCTACGCCGCCCGCCGCTAAGGCTGGCCGTTCCCGCAGATCGAAGAGGCTTCGCTTCCAACCATGCTCAACACCCCACTTGTGCATCCCGACATCCTCCGCGTGCTGGCCACGGCCGGGCATCACTCCAAGGTGCTGATCGCCGATGGCAACTATCCTGCCGCCAACAAGCGTGGCCCGCGGGCAGAGCTGATCTCGCTGCAGCTGAGCCCCGGCGTGCCCACGGTCGCCCAGGTGTTTGAGGCGATCGTGGCCACAGTGCAGATCGATGAGGTCCACACGATGGGCATCGACCGCGACGACCCCTATGCCGCCGCCACTCCCGGCGACCCGCCGGTGTGGGCCGACTACCGCCGCATCCTCACCGAGGCGGGCAGCCCGTGCGAGCTCGAGCCGATCGTGAAGTGGGACTTCTACGAGGCTGTCGCGTCAGCCGACCATGTGCTCACGATCCAGACGGCCGAAACGCAGCCCTGGGCCAATCTGCTGCTCACCCTCGGCTGCCGCACCTTCTCCTGAGCCGCCATCCCGCCGCAAACCTGAAAGTCCACCATGCAGACCCGCCCGCTCGGAACGACCGGCCTGGAGGTTCCCATCCTCGCCTTCGGCGCCTCCTCGCTCGGCCAGGAGTTTCGCCGTGTGACCCTTGAGGAGGCCCTCGGCAGCGTGCGGACCGCCCTCGACTGCGGCCTGACGCTGATCGACACGAGCCCCTTCTACGGCCGCGGCATGAGCGAGGTGCTGCTGGGCGTTGCCCTGCGGGATATTCCCCGCGACGACTACCTGCTGTGCACAAAGCTCGGCCGCTACGACCTCGCCCACTTCGACTTTTCCGCCCGCCGCGTCGCCGAGAGCATCGATGTCTCGCTGCACCGCCTCGGCACCGACCACCTCGACATCGCGCTGTGCCACGACATCGAGTTTGTGCCGATGCAGCAGATCATCGACGAAACCCTGCCGGCCCTGCGGCAGGCCCAGGCCGCCGGCAAGGTGCGGTTTGTCGGCTTCTCAGGCTACCCGCAGAAGATCTTTCGCTTCATCTGCGACTCCGCCGATGTCGACTGCGTGCTCAGCTACAACCAATACACCCTGCAAAACACCCGCTTCGCTGATGAGACGGTGCCGTATCTCAAGGCCAAGGGCATCGGCGTGATGAACGCCGGCCCTTTCAGCGCCCGGCTGCTGACCGACGCTCCGCTGCCGGCCTGGCTGAAGGAGCCTGAGGAGGTGAAGGCGGCAGCCCGCAAAGCGGCAGAGCTCTGCCGCGCTCGGGGCACACCGATCGCCAAGCTCGCTCTCCAGTTTTCATTGGCCAACCCCGACATCGCCACCACGATTGCCGGCAGCGCCAATCCAGCCAACATTCGAGCCTGGGCCGAATGGGCTGCCGAACCGCTGGACGAGGAGCTGCTCGCCGACGTGCAGCAGATCTTTGCCCCGGTGAACAACATCGGCCATGTTGAAGGCCTTCCCGAAAACAACTAACGCTTTCCGAGTGAGGAGACCGCGATGCGGGTCGATGCCCACCAGCACTTCTGGCGTTACGATCCTGCGGAGTATGGCTGGATCGGCGAGGGCATGGAGCGGCTCGCCCGCGACTACCTGCCGGCCGACCTCGCTCCCTTGCTGGCAGCCGAAGGGATCGCCGGCAGCGTGGCGGTGCAGGCCCGCCAGACCATCGAGGAAACGCGGTGGCTGCTCGACCTGGCCGCCAAGCATCCGGCGATTCTCGGTGTTGTCGGCTGGGTCGACCTCCGCAGCAACGAGGTCGGCGAGCAGCTGCGAGAGTTTGCGGCCAACCCACGGTTTGTCGGGGTGCGGCATGTCGTGCAAGACGAGCCCGACGTGCGGTTTCTGCTCGGCGAGGCGTTTGTCGGCGGGCTCCGGCAGCTGCACGGCTTCGGGCTGACCTACGACCTGCTGCTCTACCCATCTCAGCTGCCCGCCGCTGTGGAACTGGCCGGCATGATGCCTGAGCAGCCTTTCGTGCTCGATCATCTCGCCAAGCCGTTGATCAAGCCCGGCATCCTCGACCCCTGGCAGGCGGATCTTCGAGCGCTCGCCCGGCACCCCAACGTCTCCTGCAAGCTCTCCGGGCTCGTCACCGAGGCCGCCTGGCAGGGATGGAAGCGGGCCGACTTTGCCCCCTACCTTGAGGTCGCTCTGGAGGCCTTTGGCCCCAAGCGGCTGATGATGGGCAGCGACTGGCCGGTCTGCCTGCTGGCTGCCGAATACCCTGATGTCGTGGCAATCGTCACCGACTTCATCGCCAGGCTCAGCGACTCCGAGCAGGCCCTGATCCTCGGCGGCACAGCGAGCCGTTTCTACGGCCTCACTCGCTGACCCTTTCCGCTTTCACCAGGCATCACACACTCCACTGCAGAAAAGGATGCGACATGCAGGCACTCGTGCTTGAGAAGCCCGGTTCGTTTGCCTATCAGGATGTTCCCGAGCCGGCAGCTCCCGGACCTGGCGATGCGGTCGTTCGCGTGGAGGCTGTGGGCATCTGCGGCACCGACTACGGCGGCTACCGCGGCACGATGCCCTACTTCAGCTACCCGCGGATTCCGGGTCACGAGCTGAGCGTTGTCGTGGTCGCGGTCGGTGAGGGGGTCACCAACGTGGCCATCGGCGACCGCTGCTGCGTCGAGCCCTACCTCAACTGCCAAGCCTGCCACTCCTGTCGCCGCGGCCTGACCAACTGCTGCGAGCACAACCAGACCCTCGGCGTGCACTGCGACGGCGGCCTTCAGCCCCTCTCCACGCTGCCTGCCCGCAAGCTACACCGCTCACCGCAGCTGACGCCTGCCGAGAACGCCCTCGTGGAGACCCTGGCGATCGGCTGCCATGCGATCAACCGGGCGGGGCCAACGCAGCAGGAGGCGGTGGTCGTGATCGGGGCTGGGCCGATCGGCCTCTCGGCGGTGGAGTTTGCTCGGCTTGCCGGCAGCCGAGTGATCCTGATGGACATGGCCGAGTCGCGGCTGGCCTTCGCACGCGACAGGCTCGGCGTCGGCGAAACCCTGCTGGCTACCGGCACGCCCGACGATGAGCAGACGCTCCACATGATGACCGAAGGCCGCATGGCAGAGGTCGTGGTCGACGCCACCGGCAGCCATCAGAGCATGAGCACCGCGCTGGCGCTGTGCAGCTACGGTGGACGGCTGGTCTACGTGGGCATCACCCAGCAGAACCTCTCGTTTTCCCATGCGGCTGTGATGCACCGGCGGGAGCTGTCGATCCTCGCCAGCCGCAACGCCCTCCCGGGCGACTTCACCCGCATCATCGGGCTGATCGAAAAGCAGCAGATCGACACCCGTCCGTGGATCACCCACCGGGTGCCGTTCGCCGACACGGCGGCGGTCTTCCCCACGCTCCTGGAACCCGGCTCCGGGGTGCTCAAGGCGGTGGTGGAAATGCCCGCCGCCTAAGCATCGACGCAGCAGCCCACACACACGCTCACTCGGCGGTGCTGAGAAACCGGCCGATACGGGCCAGGCCGTCGGTGAGCTTCGCTTCGGAGGCGGCAAACGACATCCGCACATGCCCCTCGGCGCCAAACGCACTGCCAGCCACGGTGGCCACCTGCTCAGCCTCCAGCAGCGCCTCACACCACTCGACGCTCGTGGTGATCGGCTTCCCGCCGTAGGACGTGCCGAGGTGCGACGAGATGTCAAAGAAGGCGTAGAAAGCCCCGCCAATCTCCGGAATCCGGATGCCCGGCAAGGCCCGCAGGCCCGCCGCCACGAGGTCGCGCCGCTTCTGAAACGCCTGGCACATCTCCGCCACGCACTCCTGAGGGCCTTCCAGCGCCGCCAGGGCCGCATACTGGCTGATGCTTGAGGGGTTGCTCGTCTCCTGGCTCTGCAGGCTGCCCATCGCCTTGGCGAGCGGCACCGGCGAAATCGTCCAGCCGATCCGCCAGCCGGTCATTGAGTAGGTCTTGCTGACGCCCGCGACCACGATCGTTCGCTCAGCCAGGCCCGGCCGCAGCGTGGGAAAGGAGACCGACTGCCGGCCGTCAAACACCAGCTGGTCGTAGATCTCGTCCGACACGACTGCCAGGTTCTTCTCGAGCACCACGTCGGCCAGCGCTGCGAGCTCTTCGGCTGAGTAGACGACACCGGTCGGGTTGCTCGGTGAGCAGAGCAGCAGCATCCGCGTGGCTGGCGTGACGGCCGCCGCCAAAGCCTCCGGCCGCAGCTTGAAGTCGTCTTCCAGGCGGGTTTCCAGCAGCACTGGTGTGCCGCCGGCAAGCTTCACCAGCTCTGCATAGCTGACCCAGTAGGGCGTCGGCACGATCACCTCGTCGCCGTCGTTGAGCAGGGCGGTGAAGACATTGTGCAGGGAGTGCTTTGCCCCGTTGGACACGATCACCTCGGCCGCCGTCACCTCGCGGCCGGTGCGACGGCTGGCATCGGCAGCCACCGCCTTCCGTAGGGCAGGAATGCCAGCGGCAGGCGTGTATTTCGTGTGGCCCGCGCGAATCGCCGCTTCGGCGGCAGCACAGATGTGGGCCGGCGTGGGAAAGTCGGGCTCACCCACCGAAAGATCGATCACATCGATCCCCTCCGCCTTCATCGCTGAGGCCCTCGCGGCCATCGCCAGCGTGGCGGAAGGTTGAAGCGACTGCATGCGCCGCGCAAGAGCAAGCGGCTGACGTGCGTGGTCGTGAGACGATGCGGATGCTGTGGTGCTCATGTCTGTCGTGCGTTGCGTTGGTGGGATGAAGGGATGGTGATGATACCCGTGACGGTCCATCGACATAGTGGCTCGCCATCTTCAATGGACCAAATTTTTCGTTGTCGATCATCGATCCAGTCTTGACAGTTTTCCTCATCATCATCGACAACTCACCCAATCATGCTGACGTGTTGTTGCTTCGACTTCATCAAGTGATTCCTTCAACGATGAATCGGGCGACGCACTCGAACGACTTCGAGTGCAGCAGACACGAGTGCTGGATGCCTCAAACGTGACCGCCACCTCCATTGCAGCTGCAGGAAGACTTCCCTCCTGTAGAAACTGGTCGCTCGATCCAGGGGAGCCGTCAGCGTCACGACGGTGGGATCACATCAGGCTGGCTGTCCACTTCACAGGGTTTCTGACCAGACATCACGTGGTCCAAGCATCTTCTCGCCGCTTTGGCCTTTGGAGATGACCACTCAGAGAGGCAGCCGCTGCACGCGAGAGCAGGCACACCGATTTTTCGTTATCGACGACCAATCTCCACTTCGAGTGCCCAGGGGATTGGTCGCGTGTTGAGTAAATGGGCACTCATGGCAAGGAGCCATTTCTATGGCCAAGAAGAAGGCCGCGAAGAAGGTCGCCAAGAAGAAGGTGGCTAAGAAGGTCGCCAAGAAGAAGGTCGCCAAGAAGGTGGCTAAGAAGGTCGCCAAGAAGAAGGTGGCCAAGAAGGTCGCCAAGAAGAAGGTCGCCAAGAAGGCCAAGATCTAAGGTCTTCCCCGCTTTGGTTGGCCTTCGGGTCGACAAGATCGGGCGGTCCAGCCGGAGGCTCCCTCGCGGGCACCGGCAAGGCACCCACCCACGTCCAGACGAGAAAGGCCGGCCCGGGCCCTTGGGCGCCCGGGCCGGCCTGATTTTTTCACAGGCACGGTGCTTCCATACTTCACCCATGACCGACGCTCCCCACCCACCCACCGGCTCCGCAGCACAGCCTGCGGCCAGCCGTTTTCTGCTCGTGTCCTGCCAGCCCGGTGCTGAGGAAGGACTCTTTCTCACCCAGCAGCTGATGCTGCCGCAGCTGATGCGGGCCGCCTGGCGGCGCGGCGCTGTCACCTTCCGCATGCCCGAGGGCATGGCTCTTCCCGACGCGTCCGGGCTGCCCTTTGCCCGCAGCAGTGCGTTGTCGCTTGGGCAGGTCACCGGCTCGTCTGTGCACGAGCTGGCCACCGCAGCAGCAGCCACCCGCTCCACGCCTCACCATCTGCATGTCTGGCAGCGAGCCGCTCCGCCACGGCGGAAGCCACAGGAGGCTGCGTCTGCCGACGTGTTGCCGGCGGCGGTCGAGCTGCATGCGACCGTCGCGGCCATGCTCGGCTGCCCCCCGGCCAGCGACGGCAGCGACGCAGCAGCCGGCAGCATCGCCTCGAAAGGTGAGGATGTGCTCAGCATCGTCATCGACGCACCTGGCCGAGCCTGGGTCGGCTGGCACACCGCGGCATCGCCATCGAGCTGCTGGCCAGGGGGCTTCTATCCGGGGCGGCTCCCTGAAGACGCGGTCTCGCGGGCCTGGCTGAAGCTTGATGAGGCGGTCGCGGTCTTCGAGGTTCCCGTGCGGGCCGGACAGCGGGCCTGCGAACTCGGCGCGGCACCAGGCGGTGCAAGCCAACGGCTCCTCTCGCTGGGCCTGACGGTGGTGGGCATCGACCCGGCCGACATCGATCCGCGTGTGGCCGAGCACCCACGCTTCGAACACTGGCAGATGCGGGCCCGTGATGTGCGGCTGCGGCAGCTGCGGGGCTTCGACTGGCTCGTCACCGACATGAACATCGATCCCTCGAGCACGATGGACGCGCTGCAGCGGGTGGCCACGGCACCAGGCACGAGCCTGCAGGGGATCATCGCCACCCTCAAGCTGCCGCAGTGGAAGCGGGCAGCTGATCTCCCCGCCTGGCTCGACCGCTTCCGCAGCTGGGGCTTCACACCCACTGCCCGCCAGCTCTCCTCTGGTGGTCGCGAGCTCTGCGTCGTCGCCCGCCGGCCGTCATGAGCCGGACGATGCTGCCGGCCTCCACTGGCTGCTCTGCGGCGTGAGGCTGCCGCCATGAAACCTTCGCTCCCCGTGCGCGGTCTGTATGCAGAGGGCTCCTTCGGCATCGATGCCCTGACAGATGCCCAGAACCTGTTCTTCGCCATGATGAAAGGTCACGGCCGCTCCCGTCAGCGTGCACAGCGGAGCGTACCGCTGCCGCAGCACCGCAGGGTCTGCCGCTAAGGCCGTGAGCAGCTTCCAGAGCCGCGGCAGAAAGGCTTCCAGCAGCTGCTGCCGTGGCAGGGGCTCACCGATCAGATCGGGAATCGTCACCAGCCGCTCTCGCAGCGGGAGCGGGGCCTCCGTTATTCGCCCCGCCGTGTTGACGCCGATCCCAAAGAGCACCTGTCCTGACGGCGACACTTCCGCCAGGATGCCTGCAAGCTTGCGACCGGCCACCTCGACATCGTTGGGCCACCGCAGCCCGACCGTGAGCGGCGGCACGACGGCCATCAACGACTCCGCCAGGGCGATCCCGCAGGCGAGCGACCAGCCTGCCGCCGCAGGCGAGCGGCCAGATGGTGGCCAGCCTAGCCAGACTGGGTCGACCACAAGGGTGATCGCCAGGCTGCCGGCGGCCTGCCACCAGCCTGCCCCCCGCCGCCCACGACCATCGGTCTGCTGATCCGCAAGCACCACCGCAGGCAGCGCGGCGGTCTGCGACGCTGCCGCCAGCTCGCGGCCGCGGTGCATCGTTGAGTCGGCGACCGGGAGATGCTCCACCGTGACCAGTCGGCCAATCGCCACCAGCCGCTGCAGGTCGATCGGATCGACGCCGCCTGCGCCTTCGGCTCCTGGGGTGACGGCAGAGGATCGAGAAACTGGCTGCATGCGGAAGCCACAAACGCTGGAAAGTGGTGGTGCCATGGGCGGTGTGGGAGACCGCGGACCTCTGGTAAGGCAGGCAAGCCGCAGCTCCAGGCAGCCCGCATTCGTGATGACGACCTTGACCGCTGCCGAAGCGGCGTGGTACCTCCCCGCGATTTTCCATCATGGCCGCAGGCGATCTGCGGCAGCATAGCCATCGTGAGCCAGGCGTGCGACAGAGCTTCACTCCACACATGACTGCCCGTTTGCCCTGCGACTGCCGCCGCTGGACGATGCTCCTGGCAGCGGCGGTGGGGCTTGCCGTGTGTGGGCTCAGCCCGTCACACGCTCAGACCACCTCGTTGCCACCACCGGCAGCGTCGTCGCTCGACCGGCTTGCCCAGGCGCCCAGCGGCTACGGCACACCGCTCTCGCCACCTCCCCCCACCTGGGATCCCTTTGCTCCGCAGGCAACACAGCTTCCTCCGCAGCAGCCGGCGGTGATCCCCCAGCAGCCGTTTGCCAGCTCGGCCATGGGCGGCCAGCCCGGCTACCCGGGATACTCCACCACCGCGCCCAACATGATGCCGACGCAGGGCACCGCTGGACCTCCCCAGCAGTACCTCTTCCAGCCCGGGTATCCGCAGCAAAACTCCTCGTTTCAGCAGACGATGCGGCTCTTTCAGGGAGTCCGCGGCAGCTGGGCCTACCTCGCCGGCAACGGCCAGGGCACAAGCGTGGCCGTCAACGAACTCGACACCACCGCCACCTTCGCGATCCCCTTCTTCCACAACTCACCAGCCAATCTCAACCACGCCCCGCTGCTGGTCACACCGGGCTTTGGCCTACAGCTCTGGGATGGTCCGCAGACCACCGCGACGATGCTCGCCGACCTGCCTCCCAACACCTACGACGGCTTCCTCGACGCCGCCTGGAACCCGCAGTTCACCCCGCTGTTTGGCGCGGAGCTCGGCATTCGCGTGGGCGTGTTCACCAACTGGGACGTGTTTACCACCGACAGCTGGCGCATCATGGGCCGCGGCATCGGCACGATCAATCTCACGCCGACCATGCAGGGCAAGCTCGGCGTGGTCTACCTCGACCGAAACCTGGTCAAAATCCTGCCGGCAGGCGGCATCACCTGGACCCCCGACGCCGACTCTCGCTACGACATCTTCTTCCCGGCCCCGCGGGCGTCGCACAGAATCATCAACGTCAACAAGCACTCCATCTGGTGGTATCTCGCCGGCGAGTATGGCGGCGGCGCCTGGACCTTCCGCCGCAGCACGGGGCAGATCTCCCCCTTCGACTACAACGACATCCGCGTGACCCTCGGCACCGAGTGGGTGCCGGTCACCGCCACCGGCCTGGCTGGCAACTTTGAGGTCGGCTACGTGTTCTACCGGCAGCTCTTCTTCGTCGACGGTCCACCGCAGTATCAGAACCTCGACGACACGTTCATGTTTCGCCTCGGGCTGGCCTACTAACACGGCATTCGCCTCAGCCGCCTGATGAGGCGAGGCCGACCGCCGGAATCCTGTATGCGACTGTTGCTTCTGCTCACCCTGCTGGCTCTGCAGCCACTCCTCGGCCATGCCGAGGAGCCGCTGCCGCCGTTCCCAGCAGAAACCGCCGACCGCTTTCCAGGCCTCACGGCCCTGCCGCCCGTTGCCGACCGCCCACCGCTGCGGGTGGCGGCGCTGGGCGATCCTCAGGACCTCACCGAGCCGCTCCTGCCCGACGGCCTTGCCCCACCGGGCCAACCGCCGCAGGAGTTTTCACCGCCCGCCGGCCGCAAGCTGCCTCCCGGGGCCAAGCCCGGCCCGCTGCAGCAGCTGATCTTCACCGCCACTGAGCTGCCCAGCCTGGGCGACAACGGCCTGGGGCTGACCTGGCTCGAGACCAGCGCCACGATCGGGATGCCGGCACCCACCGTCGATTCACCGCTGCTGGTCACACCCGGCTTCGGCACGGTCTTCGTCGACGAGGTACCTGGCCCGCTCGATCCCGGCCTGCCCGCCCAGCTCTACGACGCCTACATCCAGGCCCGCTGGATGCGGAAGATCGGCCAGCGGCTGGGCGTCGACCTGGCAGTCGCGCCCGGCTGGTACAGCGACTTCGTCAACGACACGTCGCAGGCCTTCCGCATCACCGGCCACGGCTTTGGCGCTTGGGAATTCAGCGAACAACTTCGCCTTGTCGCTGGCGTGATCTACCTCGACCGCTACGATGTCAACCTGCTGCCAGCGGGCGGCCTGCTCTGGACCCCTTCCGAAGACCGCCGCTACGAGCTGATCTTTCCCAGGCCGCGAGCGGCCTGGCGGGTGCGGGAGACGCCCTGGGCCAGTCAGTGGGCCTACATTGCTGCCGAGTTTGGTGGTAGCCAGTGGGCGGTCCGTCGCGACAGCGGCGCCAACGACGTCGTCGTCTACCACGACTACCGGCTGATCGCTGGCTGGGAACGCAAGCCCGCCGACCTCGGTCTCAGCTGGCGGCTGGAGGGCGGCTATGTTTTCGGCCGCCTGGTGGAGTATTACATCACCGACACCGCCGACTACCATCCCGGCGACACCTTCATGGTGCGGGCGGGGGTGTGGTATTGAGGCCGGCCTGTCGCTTTAGCCCGCGGCGTCTTCGTCGCCATCTTCGCGGAGCATCCGCGTGAGCGTGTTGGCATGCACACCGAGCAGCTTGGCAGCCTTTGATTTGTGGCCGCGGGTCTCCTCGAGGGCCTGCTTGATTGCCTGCCGCCTGAGCTTCGCCAGGTCGAGGTAGGGCACCCGACCATCAGCCGCCGCATTCGCAGCGGCAGCCGATCCACCCGCCGTCGCGGCAGCCGCCTGCTGCCCCCTCCGCTGCATCGGGAGCTCCGGCGTGATCTGCAGCACGTAGGCCTGCTCGATCACATGCCCAAGCTGCCGCACGTTGCCCGGCCACGGGAAGGCACAGAAGGCATCGAGCTCCTCCTGCGTCGGCTCCCAGACCGGCATGCGATACCGCTGGGCAAACTGCTCAGCGAAAAAGGCGATGAACTCGGGGATGTCGTCGGGCCGCTCCCGCAGGGGTGGAACCGTCAGCTCAATCATGTTGAGCCGGTAGTAGAGGTCCTCGCGGAAGTTGCCCTTCTCGGCCTCCTGCTCGAGATCACGATTCGTGGCCGCCACCACCTGCACATCGACATGCAC
>ERZ891134.1342-NODE-1342-length-17111-cov-15.174015_pt1 | contig 17111 bp, 19 predicted proteins | sample MGYA00520888_ERZ891134 | MGnify/ENA primary metagenome ERZ891134 (study PRJEB32303, sample SAMEA104408692) | aquatic metagenome | biome: Brackish water; feature: Coastal; material: water | place: Baltic Sea | collected 2014-10-23 | depth 10 m ... | reverse complement strand
ACGAAGATAAGGATGAAGTAGACGAAGATGAAGATAAGGATGAAGTAGACGAAGATAAGGATGAAGAAGACCTTGACGAAGATAAGGATGAAGTAGACGAAGATGAAGATAAGGATGAAGTAGACGAAGAACTGTCTGACAAGCAAAAGGAACTTGATGCTGACGGTGACGGCAAGATAGGCGCCGATGACTTAGCCAAATTGCGTAAAGAACCTATTGAAGAAAATATGAATAAAGTATATAGTGTAGAAATTGACCACATGGGTGGTAATGATCCTAAGGCTAAAAAACTGGGCGTTACTTTGAAGAAAACTGGTAAATCCTCTGGCCCGGCTGGCATGCAAGGCATGGCTCCCCACAAGGTTACCGGTAAGAAAAAGGATCTTCAAAAGTATTTAACATACTTCTATGATGCGGAAGATGAAGCTAGAGAATATCACCCAGAGGTGTATGAAGAATCTATGAATCCAGTAAATGAAGTGTCCGACAAGACCTTAGATAGCTATGGTAGAGCGGCTCTGAATGACGTTCAAAAACGCCGTAGTGATCGTCCAGCAGGTCAAGGTGATGAATCCGATCCCAAGATTGCACAGCGTCTAAGGGGAATGGAAGCACAGGCGAGAAAGCAACAGAAGGACTAAGTCATGAAGACTTTTAAAAATCTATTGAAGAAGGTTGAAGAGGCTACTGAGCCGGTCATGGTTGCGAGAGTTGCTCCCTTGACCGGTGAAGACCGATTTGTCGCTAAACATGGTTTACGCCTTCACGACGATCCCGTGAATAAGGGAAAGGCGCATAAAGCAAATACTAAGACTAAGAAACGTCTTGCGGATCCTGTCAGCGATGAGTCCTTATATGAAGATGAAAAGAAAATGGCTCTGGCTGTGAGTAAAGAGATTGAGAGTCAGCAATCGCAGGCTAAGGTTGACATTCTCAAAAACAATATGAAGAAGAAGACAGAGTTTCAAGAGAAGTATGGTAACAAGTGGCAGTCCATGATGCTCGCTAAAGCCACACGGCAAAGTATTGTAGAGAGTTCTCCTAACCCAGATCATATGGTTTCTGTGAGTAAGCGTATGCGTCAGATGGGTGCTAATGCTCCTATTCTTACGAAAGACGCCAACGGTTCATTCTACCTCAACTTCAAGAACGGTCGTCCTCCCGTTGGACCTCTCACCGATATGAAGCAGGTGTTAGATGCTCTGAATGATCCAAAACTAATTGCTTGGATTGTAGAAAGCATTATCAACGGTATTGAGATGAAGCCACCTTTGGCTCGTAAACTTACTCTTCGGGCGGCTTATCGCCAAGGTGAGAAAGATGCTCAGGATGCTGCGGCCGGTGTTGTAAATCCATCTTACGATCTTGACTACGACCTTGGTGAGAAAGAGGCACACGCTGCTGGTTACCGGGCTTGGTCTGATGCGAGTGTGACAACTACACTTGATGTGGTTGAATGTTTCTCTATGATCAGCGAAGCCGTGATAGACGATCTAAAAAACATTGTGAAAAGAAAATCAATGAAAACTGTGAAGTTTGCCAACGGTGAAACATTGCCTGTTGACATGACTACAGCTAATATCATAGTTCAAGTTCACGATGCCCTAAACTCAGCAAACCAGAAAAAGTTTGCGGATGCACTAGATAAGAGCGAAGAGTCATTCTTGAAGATGATGGACTTCTCGTTCAGTAAACTTGGATAAAGGAAAAACACATGAGACTTATTTGCGAAGTACATGAAGACCTACAGTATCTTAGTGAAGCTAAGGAAGATGGTAGTAAGGACTACTTCATTGAAGGCATCTTTATGCAAGGTGATATCAAGAATCGCAATGGTCGTGTGTATCCCTCTAATGTTATAGCAAAGGAAGTTCACCGATACAATGAACAGTATGTGAATAAGAAACGGGCTTTTGGTGAACTTGGACATCCCGATGGTCCTACTGTAAATCTTGATCGCGTATCCCACAATGTTGTAAATCTAAAGCAAGACGGTTCGAACTTTATAGGTAAGGCGAAGATTATGGCTACTCCTATGGGCAATATCGTAAAGAGTTTGATGGACGAAGGTGCTACACTGGGTGTATCATCTCGTGGTATGGGTTCACTGAAAGAGAACAAGAAAGGCATCATGGAAGTACAAGATGACTTTATGCTTGCCACAGCAGGTGATATTGTTGCTGATCCTTCAGCGCCAGATGCGTTTGTAAGAGGCATCATGGAAGGTGTTGAATGGGTCTATGATGTTGGTGGAAGTTCTTGGAGAGCCGCTAATACTCTTGACCGTATTCAAGAAGAAACTAAAAAGTTATCAGTGAAACAACTTGAAGAACAGAAATTTGCGTTATTCAACAAATTCTTGAAATCTTTTCGCTAATATCTATAATTATAAATAAATCAGGTAATAAACTTAAAGGAGAACGTCATGGCTAGATACAGATCATTGTTAGAAGTAGAATCAACAGCCGATGAATCAGAAGCAGAATCACCGATCGCGGGAGAGGGTGGAACTGATACACATAAAGGCCGTGCTGATAAAAGCGGTGGCGAGTCTATGGAAAAGGGTGGAGCAAACTTAGATGCTAAAGACAAGAAAGCAGAAGAGCAGCCCGACATTGCGAAGAAAAAAGATGCTGACGCTGGCACAGGTAAACACCATCCGTCAACTTCACCAGAAGATGTAAAAGACATCAAAGAGTCCGATGATTCTGAAGAAGATGATGACGAAGACATCTCAGAAGAAGATGAGGATGATGACGAAGACATCTCAGAAGAAGATGAGGATGAGGATAAAGTAGACGGCAAGAAAGCGGTTGAAGAAATGTTTGCGGGTAATGGCCTGTCTGAAGATTTCAAAGCCAGGGCCACTGTAGTATTTGAAGCAGCGGTTGGATCAAAGTTAGTAGGAGAAGTAGCTCGTCTTGAAAGAAAGTACGAAGCTAAACTAGATGAGCAAACAGAATTGGCTGTGGCTGATCTGGTTGAAAAAGTTGACTCATATTTAGATTATGTTGTTGAACAGTGGATGACAGAAAACGAACTGGCTATCGAAAAAGGTATTCGTTCAGAAATTGCTGAATCATTCATTGACGGCTTGCGTGGTTTATTTGTAGAACATAATATCAATATCCCAGAAGAGGATGTCGATGTAATCGCAGATATAACCGAGCAACTGGAAGAAACTGAAGCAGCACTCAATAAAGCGATGAACGGTCAGATTCGACTACGCAAAGCGTTACATGAATCCAAGCGTCAAGATGCTTTCGCAGAGGTGGCTGAAGGCCTCACATACACACAGGTAGAGAAGTTGACTTCTCTTACAGAAGGCCTAGAATATAGAAATCTAGCTGACTTTACTCGTAAGGTAGGGATCATCAGAGAGAACTATTTCAGTACGTCTACCAAAACATCGCTAACTGAAGAGGTCGATCCAGTTTATGGAGGTACACAGAGAGTAGCAACAGATAGTTCTGTAGCGAAGTATGCCGAAGCAATATCTAGAACTCTTAGATAAAACTCTAACTATATAAATATCATTAGTAAACAAAACACTACAAGGAGACTTCAAATGCTTACTGAAGAACTAAACAACAAATGGCAGCCAGTGCTGGAACATAGCGAATTGAACGCTATTGAAGGCAAGCATCGTCGTGCGGTAACAGCACAGTTGCTTGAGAACACCGAGCGTGCAATACGTGAAGGTTCAGCCTACTCATCACAACAACTGTTGGGTGAAGCCGGTGGTGCGCCAACTAACAACACAACTAATGTTGACAACTATGACCCAGTATTAATTTCATTGGTTCGTCGTTCAATGCCAAACCTAATTGCGTATGATATCTGCGGCGTTCAGCCAATGACAGGCCCAACCGGCTTGATCTTCGCAATGCGGGCTAAGTATGCCAACACAACGGCTCCTGGCGAATTAGGTGATGGAGCTTTCTACAACGAAGCTAACACCGACTTCTCTGGTGATCCTCTTCCTAAAGGCCCACATTCAAGCCTTACAGGTGTAGGTGCTACTGCTCCTTATGGCGTAGGTATCGAAACAGCAGCAATGGAAGCGAATAACACTTTCAACGAAATGGGTTTCGAAATCGACAAGATTGCCGTGACTGCTAAATCTCGTGCTCTCAAAGCAGAGTACACCACAGAGATGGCTCAAGACTTGAAAGCGATCCATGGTTTGGACGCTGAAACAGAACTTGCTAACATCTTGACAGCAGAACTTCTTGCTGAGATCAACCGTGAAGTTGTTCGTACAATCTATACATGTGCGATCCCAGGTTCGACTGAAGGTACAGCGGTTGCTGGAGAGTTCGATCTTGATGTTGACGCAAACGGTCGTTGGTCAGTTGAGAAATTCAAAGGTCTTATGTTCCAAATTGAGCGTGAAGCAAATGCTATTGCTAAATCGACTCGCCGTGGTAAAGGTAACATCATCTTATGTTCATCTGATGTAGCATCTGCTCTTCAAATGGCTGGCATCTTAGACTATGCTCCAGCATTGAATAGCAACAACTCATTGAACGTAGATGACACTGGCAACACATTCGCCGGTATCCTCAACGGTCGCTATCGTGTATACATCGACCCATATGCGGGTGGTAACTACATGGTTGTAGGATATAAAGGATCAAGTGCTTTCGATGCTGGTCTATTCTATTGCCCATATGTACCTCTCCAAATGGTACGAGCCGTTGGCGAAATGTCATTCCAGCCTAAGATCGGTTTCAAAACACGCTACGGCATGGTTGCGAATCCATTCTCGAAAGGCGCTGAAGATTCTGACGGAACACTCGAAGATGGTATGAATGTCTACTATCGTCGTACACTCGTAAAGAATATCATGTAATAAGATCCATTCTAATGGACACACTGGGGCGCTTCGGCGCCCCTTTATTTTTGTCTTATAAATAGTAGCAGTATAAAGAGGGATAACATGCCAGACCTAAATTTCTTATCGGGTATTAACTTCAAGTTTGCTATTGATCGCTTACCCAACCTAGAGTATTATGCTCAGAGTGTAAACATACCCTCTACACAGTTAGGTGTGACTAACTCTTTTCCAATCCCTTTTGGTCAGAACCCTATGCACGGTGATAAGATAGAGTACGCTCCTCTTACGGTATCTGTTCGTTTAGATGAAGATATGGATATGTATCTTGAGATTTATGACTGGATCATGGCTTTGGCTCATCCCGAAGGCTTCAAGGGTTATAAAGAACTTCAAGATACCAAATCTATTTATTCAGACGCTTCTCTGATCGTGCTAAATAATACAATGAACCCAGGCTTTGAAGTGAAATTCTATGATGTGTTTCCTGTATATATTGGTGATGTAAGACTCAGCGCTATTGAGGAAGATGTAGGTCCAGTGGCTACAGACATTACATTTCAATATAGGTTTTTCGAATTGATGAAAGTGAAGTAAATATTATATGGAGATACTATGAATATTGAAGAGATTTATGAGATGTGGAAGACAGACGGTGAACTTGACATAATCAACATATCACAAGAATCGGCGAATATACCAAAACTTCATAACAAGTATTATATGATATATGTTCAAGAGGGTCTGAAACTCAAGAAGATGAGAACAGACTATAAGAAACTCAAACTCACGAAAGAGCAGTATTATAAGGGTGAACTTGATATAGAAGAATTAAAGGAATATGGTTGGAAGCCCCAGCCGCTGAAAATACTTCGACAAGACATACCTACATACCTAGAGGCTGACGATGAGATTATAACTATAAGTCTCAAGATAGGTTTACTTGAGTCTAAGGTAGACTATCTTGAGAATATAATAAAGATGATACACAACAGAGGATTTCAAATTAAATCTGTGGTGGATTGGGAAAGGTTTCGGACGGGGGCATGATGGATGAAATATGATCCAATATCAGAAGCGTTACATCTAGAACCAATTGAATTTCATTTTGATATTCTTGACGTTGATGGAGCGCTGCTATACAACCCAGAGTTAGCAAGAGAAGATGCGTTAGAAAGAAATGCTGAAATAGTGGAATGTGACAAGTGTGGGGTTACAGGCAATAGACCCAATATGATGCGATGGCACTTTGAAAACTGTACTAAAAAAATAAGACAGTGTAAAAATTGTAAAAAAGATATGCCTAGGCAGGGATATAAACCAAGTCTCTACAAGAAGAAGGCCTACTGCGATATGGCGTGCTACACAGAAAGTAGAGTAGGTATTGCTCCGATTGTGATGACAGAAGATGTGAGGAGAAAGGTATCTTTAAAAGCGTGTAAACCAATCTCTATACATAACACTAGATACACATCTATTATGAGTGCATGTGAAATTCTCAATACTACGAGACACGAAATTAGTAAATTGATAAAGGATGGTTACGCGGAGTATGTCTGATGAAGTGTTTATAGAAAGAATAAATGAGGTCTACATTAGAGTTCAAGCAGATCCGTCTACTAAAATGGAATTGTCTGAACACTTTGAATTTGAAGTCCCGGGCGCTAAGTTCATGCCATCGGTTCGGAACAAGGTCTGGAACGGTCGTATAAAACTATTCAATGCTATGACTGGTAGTATATACTACGGTCTTACTGGTTATGTCAAGTCTTTTTGTGAGTCTCGTGGTTATAACTTTCAGATAGATGATGATGTTTATGATATACAGTCGGTGGATAAAGATGCTGGTTCACAACTCGCAACTGAGTTCAACGCAAAATACGACACTCGTGACTATCAGAACAAGGCTGTTGTTCACGCACTCGAACAAAACCGAGCGTTGTTACTATCACCTACAGCGTCTGGTAAGTCATTCATTATATATCTACTCTCTCGCTACCATAGTCAGATACACAACAGAAAGGTACTCATTATTGTTCCAACAACAAGTTTAGTTACTCAAATGAGTTCTGACTTCTCTGATTACAATAACGGTAACGAACTTGACATTCATGGTATCATGGGGGGTGTTGATAAGAACATATTAGCGGACTATACTATATCCACATGGCAGAGCATATATAAACAGAAGAAAGACTTCTTTGATAAGTTTGATGTGGTGATAGGCGATGAGTGTCATTTATTTAAAGCAAAGTCTCTTACAAGCATAATGGAGAAATTATCAAATGTCAAATACAGATATGGATTCACAGGTACATTAGATGGGACACAAACTCACAAACTTGTTCTCGAAGGTCTATTCGGACCTGTCTTTGAGGTTACACAAACTCGAAAACTCATTGAGGACTCTACTCTTGCATCTTTCGGTATCAAGTGTATTGTTTTGGGTTATGGTGAAGGTAGACGTAAAGAAAATGCGAATCGAACATACCAAGAAGAAATCGACGCTATCGTTACTCATACTGCCCGTAATAAGTTCATTCGCAATCTTGCGTGGTCTCTTGAAGGAAACACTCTCATCTTATTTCAGTTTGTTGAGAAGCATGGAAAACTCTTGTATCCAATGCTTCAAAAAGATGGCAAACAAGTCCACTTCATACACGGAGGTGTTTCAGCAGATGATCGTGAGCGTGTGCGTCATATTGCTGAATCTACCAATAACAATATTGTTCTTGCTAGTTATGGGGTTTACTCTACTGGGGTTAATGTGGTCAACCTTGATAATATTATTTTTGCGTCACCCTCTAAGTCGAAGATAAGAAACCTACAGTCAATAGGTCGTGTGCTAAGAAAAGGTGTTGACAACACTGAAGCAACCCTGTATGATATCGTTGATGACTTACAGTGGAAGAACAAAAAGAACTTTGCTGTGAAGCACTTTATGGAACGCATAAATATCTATAGCAGTGAGTCTTTTGACTATAAAATATATAACATTGACCTAAAGGAATAATAGCTTGAGACTGGAACTATTTCACATAAATGTAATCAGTGGTGATGATATATTGGCTTACATAGATATGGACAATAAGAGTGAGAATAATAACATTGTAAAACTTATAGCACCCATTGTTGCTAATTATGATAGAGATGAAGGTCTCTATACGAAACTACTGAATCCATACTCTGATTCTTCTACTGTCAATCTAAATACTGCTATGATAGTGTTTATGGGTAAGGGTAATGAATCATCACATCAGATATACACTAACTTCTTTGATAGGATAAATGATAATGAAGAGAGTGATGAATCATTAATGGAATTGTTTGATGCCATGTTAGTATCCAGAGATTCAACTAAGCATTGATGATAAACGAATCTAATAGAATCTAATATATTATTATAAAGTCTTAATACTATTATACACCAATATGATACACCTGTCAACCCCTAAAACGCATATTATTGAAAATAAATTTACTTGACACTATCCTTATATTATGTTATAATAGTAGAAATAATGGGAGTATGATATGACGAAAAAGAAAAAAGTTAAGAACTATGTGAATAACGCTGAGTTTCTTGAAGCCATGATACAGTATAAAACAGAAGTCAAAGACGCAGAAGAATCAGGTGAAGAGCAGCCTCGTATACCCAACTATCTAGGTGAGTGTTTATATCAGATAGCGAATCGTTTATCTTATAAGCCTAACTTTATCAACTACTCTTACAGAGACGATATGATCAGCGATGGTTTAGAGAACGCTGTCCTTTGCATTAACAATTTCGATCCAGAGAAATCTAAGAACCCATTTGCTTACTTTACACAAGTTATTTACTTTGCCTTCATTCGTCGTATTCAGAAAGAAAAGAGGCAGATGTATATACGGCATAAGGTCATTGAGAACTCTGTTATTCAAGGCACTACAGTAACCTCGGATAGCAACGACACATCTAATCCGGATTACATAGACCTCAACAATGACTATATGAATAATTTTGTAAGCAACTATGAAAAGTCTATGGCTGAAAAGAAAGAGGCTACAACTATACGACAGAAGAAGAAGGGTTTGGAAAACTTTTATGAGGACGATAAAGAACAATGAAGATAGCAATCCTGAACGATTCGCACTGGGGTGCTAGAAACGATAATGTAGCCATACATAAACATATCATAAAGTTTTATAAGGATACATTCTTTCCATACCTATTAGAGAATAATATCAAGACTATCTTCCATTTAGGTGATCTGACCGATAGGCGTAAATACATCAACTTCGTTACAGCCAAAAGCCTTGACGATCACTTTATGAAAATATGTTCTGAAAACGATATTGAAGTTCATATCATAGCCGGTAACCATGATGTATACTTCAAGAACACAAACGAGGTCAACAGTCTCGACCAACTCTATGGCAACCACACATATGAAAACTTACACATATACTGGGATAAGCCAGTTGAGGTAGTTGTAGATGACTGTAAGATTATGTTAGCCCCTTGGATATGTGCTGAGAATCAAGAAGCATCTTTGAAGGCTATAGCCGAAACTAACGCACAAATACTCATGGGTCACCTAGAGGTTACTGGCTATGAGATGATAAAGGGTCAGCTATGTGACCATGGTATGAACGCAAAGACATTCCATAAGTTTGATTCGGTTTACTCTGGACACTTTCATCATCCATCTTCTTTAGGCAATATAACCTATATAGGAGCACAGTATGAACTCACATGGTCAGATGCTGGACAAAAGCGTGGGTTTAGTGTGTTTGATACTGAGACTCGTGAGATGGAGTTTATTCAGAATCCTATCAGCATATTCAACAAGATTGTCTATGATGACACAGACATGACTATCGAAGATATTTCGAACCTTGACACATCGCTACTCGCAGATACCTTTATAAAAGTTATTGTGAAAACGAAAGATAATCCATATATCTTTGATCTGTTTCTAGACAGGCTTCAAGCCTCTGAAGCGGCTGACATAAAGGTAGTTGAAGACCATCATAACCTAGACGCTATTGATGAGAGTGAACTCCTTGATGAAGCCCAAGACACGATGACGATACTCAAGCAGTATATATCTTCACTAGATATCAAGACTGATAAGAAGAGAGTCGAGGTTTGTCTAGAGGAACTTTATCAAGAAGCGTTGTCTTTATGACTTGACATTCACGAACTGTTGTGTTATAATACAAGTATTAGGAGGAGATTGGTGTGGCTAAATGGGGAGAAATTAACTGTCCAGTGAAAAAGGTTCAGCGAGAGTTGAACGTCACTGACGCAGAAGCGATAGAAGCCATAAAGGAGTGGGCTAATAATCGTGACTTTGAGAAACGTATAACTGATGTTTTTGGAAAAGATAATTGATAACATTTCGTAAGATAAAGTATAAGAACATCCTGTCTACAGGTAACTCTTGGACAGAGATAGTTTTAAATAACGATAAGTCTACTCTTATTGTTGGTGATAATGGTGCTGGTAAGTCTACCATGCTTGACGCTCTTACATTCGCACTGTATGGTAAACCTTTTCGTAAGATAAACAAAGCCCAGTTACTCAACAGTATCAACCAGAAAGACCTTCGTGTAGAGGCTAGTTTCTCGGTTAGTGGTAACGAGTATGTTGTAAAGCGTAGTATCAAGCCCAACACTTTCGAGATATGGAAAAACGATATACTCTTGAACCAAGACGCCGCAGCACGAGACTATCAACAGTATCTTGAAGAAAACATTCTCAAAATGAATCTCAAGAGTTTTGCTCAGGTAGTAGTGCTGGGCGCATCTACATTCGTGCCGTTTATGCAACTCAAAGCAGGTGAGCGTCGAAACGTGATCGAAGACTTGCTCGACATTGGCATATTCTCTACTATGAACAACCTACTCAAAGATAAAATATCTTCGAATAAGGAACAGATATTAGAGATCAAATATCAGATAGACTTACTTGATCAGAAGATAGAGAGTGCTAAAACTCATAACGAAAGTATACGAGTTCTGCGTGAGGGCGAGGTAATTAAACTCAAGAGTAAGTTGAAAGAACAGATTGCTATAGTAGAGAGTGAAAGGGCTTATGTTCAAGATGTTATAACAGAGGTGACATACCTCACTACGACTATGGGTGATAAGAAAGATGTAAGAGCCAAACTGGTTGAACTCCAGAAGCTAGATGGTAAACTCAGTAACAAGGTCGCAAAGATACACAAAGATATACACTTCTATGATTCGCATGATGATTGCCCTACTTGTCGCCAGAGCCTGGATATTGACTTCAAAAAAGTTGTTGTGAAAGAGAATGAGGATAAGGTTGAGGAGATAGTGAAAGCAAAGGCTGAACTGTCCTCTAAGATACATAGTCATGAAGAGAGGCTTCAGGAGATAGAGGTTCTTGAGGATGAGATAGCGAGTAAGAATATATCTATGTCTGAACACAATGCTAAATGTAATGTGGCTATGTCGGTATGTAAAGATATTAAGAGAGAACTCACTGAGGCTGAACACGAGGTCGAATCAGTGGACACTGGAGCCATACTAGAACTAGAGAAGAAACTCTTATCTCACCATGAAGACCAGACACAACTCTTTGATGATAAAGATATGTTGAGTGTGGTGTCAGCTATGCTAAGAGATGGTGGTATCAAGACACGCATTATCAAGCAATATGTGCCTGTTATGAATAAGCTAATCAATAAATACTTAGCAGCTATGGAGTTCTTTGTAGACTTTCAACTTGATGAGAACTTCAACGAAACTATCAAAAGTCGTTTTCGGGATGAGTTTTCTTACGCTTCATTCTCAGAAGGAGAAAAGCTAAGGATTGATCTGGCACTACTCTTTACTTGGAGAGCGGTATCTAAACTTCGTAACTCGGTATCAACTAATTTACTTATTATGGACGAGATTATGGACTCAAGCCTTGACAGCGCAGGAACAGAAGAGTTTCTTCGTATCTTAAATGAACTTACTGTAGATACCAATGTGTTCATTATTAGCCATAAAGGAGATTCGATCAACGATAAGTTCGATAAGGTGCTTAGATTCACTAAACATAAAAACTTCAGTCAACTCGCAGCATAGGAGGTATACATGGAATATGGAAGACTCGCATCGTTACAGGATAGACATCAGGAGTTACATCAAAGGATTGACGCGCTAGAGGCTGAGAAAGCGCCTGATAAATATGTGACGCCTCTAAAAATAAAACGACTCGCACTCAAAGATGAGATAACTAAAATCAAAAACAACTAGGATATATTATGACTTGGACTTTATTTGTTATTAGCATTGTGATTGGAATGGAAGAGCCTAAGGTAACTCGTTACGACACATTCGACCACTTCGAGACTTGTATCCACGCACAGTGGGATCTTGAAGAAGAGTTCAAGATGGGTGAATCAACTATTTGTGTTCCAAGCAATGAGGAGTAAGAGAGTTGGCATAACAGCCTCCGCTTTCGATTTACTACACGCTGGTCACATTGCGATGCTGAAAGATGCTAAGTCTCAATGTGACTATCTCGTTTGTGCTCTCCACATAGACCCGTCTTTAGATCGTTCTGAAAAGAACACACCAGTCCAGAATACTGTTGAGAGATATGTTCAACTCTCAGCCATAAAGTATGTAGATGAAGTCGTGCCATATCTATACGAGAGTGAATTAGTGGATATACTCCAACTCTATACGCCTGATGTGCGAATATTAGGTGAAGAATATAAAGATTCCCTCTTTACAGGACGTGATATTTGTGATACAATGGGCATAGAATTATACTTCAATCAGAGAGATCACCGATTCTCTTCGAGTGAACTCAGAAAGCGTATAGCGGGAAGTTAGGATATGACTGATATAAAAGAAAGTGGTGATTATGACAACTACATGGATCAGCAAAAACGCACCGAGGATGTCTACAGCGTAGGGCTTGATAAGTTCTTTGATGAGCCTGTCGAGCCAGTTCTGTATGACCAGACTAAGAAAAAGAAAAGAGTAGATGACGCTTGGAAAGTTCTGTATGTACACTTTCGTGATCAAGCCCATCTATCTGAATTTTGTAAACTCATCAATCAAATGATACCATACAATACCAAAGAGACCTGGTATCCTTTACACGATCCAGAAGCGAGTCTCTTTGGCATGGTCGAAGAAGATGAGGTGTTCATTGATGAGAACCTTCTCGCTCCACGCAAGAAAGATGTCGGTGAAACTACACTTGATATTGATGTAGATACTAGCGCTCATACTGATCACAAGTGGCGCCAACACTGGATTGGTATGCCAGAATATGTTCAAGTGAACAAAGAGACCTTCCGCACAATTCATATAAAGTTCCGTAAGCCAGAGCACTATGAAGAGTTTGCGAAGCGCATTGGTCAAGAGATGACAGAGAAGACTAAAGCTATCTGGCACCCAGAACTAAAAGTGACAAAGAATCGTTTGCTACGCTGGGTCGAAGATGGTCAGCGAACTCTGCCAAAGCATCCCCTTTATATTATCTCTAAGACCCGATATGATAGTATGTTTACATCACGCTCTCTGGCTCGTATGCAAATTCCACATTACATTGCGATTGAGCCTCAAGAAGAAAAGCAATACGAAGCAGCCCTTGATAACTTTGGTATTCGTGACTATGTGACCCTGCTTATCGCTCCATTCAGTAATCACGGTGATGGTCCAGGACGGGCTAGAAACTGGTGCTGGGACCACTCTATCAGTATTGGAGCAAAGTGGCACTGGGTTTTTGATGACAACATCTCAGACTTCTATCGCCTACATGACAATCAGCGTATTCGTTTTGAGAGTGGTGCTGGCTTTAAAGCAATGGAAGACTTTGTAGAGAGATTCAATAATGTTTATATTGCCGGTCCACAGTATCGTTTCTTTATTGCTCCTGATCAGAAGTATCCAGCCTTTGTTGCTAATACTCGTATATACTCTACGTTACTCATTCGAAATGATTGTAAGCATCGCTGGCGTGGTCGTTACAACGAAGATACAGACTTGTGCCTACGAGTGTTGAAAGACGGTGACTGTACCATTCAGTTTAATGCGTTCATGCAAGGTAAAGCCGCTACACAGTCCGTGAGTGGTGGTAATACGTCTGAATTTTATCACGCAGAAAATAGTGAGAAGATTAATAAAGAAGGCTGGAACGCAGAGGGCACCGTCAACAAGTCACAGATGTTGGTCGATATGCATCCTGATGTAGCCCGCTTAGTCTGGCGGTACAATCGTTGGCATCATTGGGTTGACTATAAACATTTTAAGAAGAACAATCTTCAGTATATTGATGGTTATGTTTTGCCAGAAGGTGTAAATAATTACGGTATGCGCCTAGATAATAACTTTAGGGGTTGACAGCCCCCTTTCTTTATGCTATATTATAATAGTAAATAGAAAGAAAGCGAATCATAATGTTTATAGTTACAACACAGGTAGTAGAAAACTACGGAGCCCATGCTGATAGTGGAAAATTCTCTGATGGTAATAACTATTGGAAGTTCAAGGGCGGTGACACATATCTTGTAGAAGACCTGCCTCGCAAAGAAGACGCTATAGCCTTTGTAGCCTCTCTGGTTATGGAAAACAACATTGGGTACAAAGAGTTCCCCTTAGATGTTGTCACTGTACAGTGGTGGGCAGACTGTCTGCCTGACGATGCTGGCGAACCACAGTCGAGCCGAGAGTTTTACCTGTCACAGGTGATGCGTGTGTCACCCAAAGGGCCAGCGAGTTCAAACTTCTTAATTGGCAAGGGCATAACAGAAGAGGAGGTAGCATAGATAGCACTTGACAATGCTATTCAATCCTGTTATATTATAAGAGTAGAGAGCGAGTGATTCGCTCTCACAAAGAAAGAGAAGAAAGATGATTAGTCAACATATTGACCGGCTTAAAAACTTCGAAGCGCCAAGCGAACTAGATGGCGTTAATAAAATTTATTTTCTTGAAGTAAACGGCTCCGAGCATGAAGGTTACGTCAAAGTCGGTGACACGCACCGTCAGGTAGAAGATCGTAATTCAGAAAGCATCATCAATGTGGCTTTAAGTCCTAGAAAACCAGTGACATGGATCGTTGCTGAAAAATTTGACGGTAGCGTGTTTCGTGATAAAACATTTCATAAATTTCTTGAAAAGAAAAAGTATGAGCGTAAATTGAACCACAAAGGCGGTAAGAGTGAGTGGTTCAAAATTACACTTGAAGATGCGTTACACGAGTTCTCAGAGTTCACTAAAAAGCCCGTTTTCAAATCATGTACTCTTCGTCCGGCTCAACACTACCTGCTAGAGAAGCTACAAAGAGCCGTAGATGATGGTCACAATTACATCAATGCTGGCTTTTGTGTGCGTGTTGGTAAAACACTTATCTCTTTATCACTGGCTGCTAACAATAATTGGATGCCGGTCTACCTTGGTAAGAACCTGACTTCACAAGCATCCGCAAAGGCAGACAACGAAGAGTTTGGCATTGTTCCAGAAATGGCTTCAGTGTCTATTCACGGCAACGACTACGAACTAGATGATGGTGACAGCGCTATCGTTAGTCGTGTTATTGCTAAAATTGATTCAAAGAATACTCAAGATAAGCCGATAATCGTTTATGTGGACGAAGTGGATGATGCCTCACACACAGAGCGTTCAAGAAATATTATTACTCCAGTTATCAATCACTACAAGAAACTAGGCAAATTTGCCCGCATCGTTACCATGAGCGGTACACGCATTTATCGTGGCGAAAAGATTCACAAAGACTTGACAGAAGATGCTATTGAGTCTTTGTCACTTGAATACTACGAAATGCAATTACTACAGCCAAAAACAACCTGTAAGCGTAACTTTCGCCATATTAGTTTCTATACTGAAAGTGGTAACCTAGTTAGCATTTCGGACGCCATGAGTAACAAAGACCATGGGCACAAAAGTCTAGCTACCTGTGTTGTAAAATTGCTTGGAACAAACAAGTTTGAGTTCACAGTAAAGTCAGAGTTTCCCCACTGGTTTGTCAAATTTGCCACTGTAGGTAAAGGAAAGGCCAATTCTTTTGTCAGGTATATGAACCGTAATCACGCTGTAGTTGAAAACAAAGAGTTTCACTATGCGGTTATCAATGGTGACTTTACTACAGCAGAAAAGGCTCAAGAATACTGTAAAGAGATTATCGAACAGCAGATAGGTAAGACCTGTGTATTTGTATCACAAGGTATGGCAACAACCAGTTTCAGTGTAAATGAGATCGGTAACAGTGTTGTGTTTACAGACAATGAGATCACCAGTGATGATATTCAAGCGTTACACCGCAGTGCTACATGGACTGAAGGTAAAGAAGATTGTAACATGATTGTGATCACCACAAACGATTCAAAAGAACTAGCGTTTGATGATATCTTTGAGAGTGAAATGAAAGAGGCAAAGACTCGTGAAGAAAAAGCCCTTTTGCTGACAACGCTGCTCGACAATAACAGCATGATCCATTTTCACGAAGCGCAGGGATTTACTCCAGTTGATGTCAAGAGGTTCAAGGCTGAGCAATTCATTGATAGAAAACAGCAAGCTATGGTGAAAGAAGCAAATATCGTGAGTGTTCTGTTTGACTTGGATGAAGATATTCAGTATGATCTTTATGACACTATTACCGGTAAGAAGTCAACCACTAAAAAAGCCAACGGTGCTAAAGGTGATAAGATATATCCTCTCGGCCTTGATGATAGCACAACAAGAATACCAACAACGAACAAACTTACACAAAATAAAAAGCAACAGATTCTTCGTGCGTTTGTCGATGCTGCGGTAATGGTACCAGCAGTGGCTAGAGTCCAAGATTCAACAATCGAAAGTTTTGAGTCTTGGGATGATTTGGATGTGAATAGAGAGTTATTCTTTGATGTGTACAATGCTAGTTGGCAGTTCAAAGACCGCATTGACAGCATCTATAGTCTATGCGAAGATGAAAACTACCTTGTAAAAAACTATATTGATAGATTATCATAATAAAGGGTTGACAACCAAGATATAATAGTGTATACTTTATAGGTAAGGAGATAATTATTTATGACAACACTTTATGTTTATAGTAACCGCCACATTAAAGATCAAGTAAAAAACATTAAGATGGACGCTTGGATATATCTCCAGAATGGCTTGTCACGCAAACTTTGGTCTTTATACTTTAGATATAATAACATTAATGAAGACGCACTAAATATCACATACATTACACAAGAGGAGTTTATGAATTTGTCAGGCGTGAGATTTGATGTGGTTGTAGGTAATCCTC
>ERZ891134.1340-NODE-1340-length-17143-cov-13.219803_pt1 | contig 17143 bp, 20 predicted proteins | sample MGYA00520888_ERZ891134 | MGnify/ENA primary metagenome ERZ891134 (study PRJEB32303, sample SAMEA104408692) | aquatic metagenome | biome: Brackish water; feature: Coastal; material: water | place: Baltic Sea | collected 2014-10-23 | depth 10 m ... | reverse complement strand
GAAAGGTTGAGGGTTCGAGTCCCGTCAAAATACACATAGATATATTCAAGTTCTTTATAGAGCGAAAAGAAACATTCTTTTCGCTCCGTTGGCGCAGTTGGTAGCGCACAGGTCTTATGAGCCTGCGGTCGCGAGTTCGAGTCTCGCACGGAGCATTTTATGTCCTTATACCAGGTAGTATAAGGACCGGGAGTCTCAGGTGAGCTGTTCCGTCTTATAAGCGGGATGACGGGGATCATTACCCCGCTGGTCTACTAATTGAAATTCAACGTCTTCGGGCTTTGAATTTGTGTATATTCTGTATTTTTAATTGTGCCAATAATAAATGAAACTGAAGTTTGGAAAATTATGCAGACAAACCAAATGTTTTTATGTATTTTTGACGCTTGCTGTAATAATAATAATTTATGGTATTATATTACACGTCACTAACTCTTTCGATATTTTGAACAAAAAACTAATTAATTTCGAAGTATTCGGACAACCATGTTGCTCGTGGTGGCCTATATCACATTTTATACTATATCTTATATTAGGATTTTTATTCCCAGAATACCAACTTGAATTTATTCTTATAGGTATAGGATGGGAATTATTAGAATGTTTAATGGGTCGTATATGCAGACAGTTTAGTTCTGTAAAAAAGGAAGAGGATGCTAAGGGCGTTGAATATGTTTATTGGATGTCGGGATCTTTCAAGGATATTATTTTTAATATTGCAGGATTATACACTGGTGTTCTTCTAAATCGGATAATTAATTAAAAATAAAATTTTGGTATATATTAAAGGAATGTAAATACTGTAACAGTATTTGCCTGCGTGGCCTAATTGGATCAAGACGCCTTTTACGATGCAAAAGATTGGGGGTTCGAATCCCTCCGCGTGTTTACCTTGGTTAAATTTTTCAAAAGTTTGTTAACCTTTTGAAAATCAGAAAAGCATGCTTTTTTGACAATTTCAGCCAGATGTTCACACTGTTTAGTGCATGATTTGGTGATATTTTCTTTACATAAAATATAATCCATATTTTATGTTTATTTTTCAGCTTTTAATAGAAATTATGTTTCTATTTATCAAAAAAGTGAATGTCCGTTTTAAAACGTATCAATTACAATAAAATGATTGGTTTTCTAGCTAAAAGACAACGCGGTAAAGACACTGCTTGTGATTATCTCGTGGAAAATTATGGGTATACTAAAAGAGCCTTTGCTTATCCCTTGAAAAAAGGAGTTCAAGAATGGTTCGGTTTCAGCGACGAACAGTTATTTACAGAGAAAAAGGAAGAAGAGGATAAAAACTGGGGTGTTAGTCCTCGGCATGTATGTCAAGTAGTTGGCAGTGAAGTTGTCCGTGATATGTTTCCAAAAATACTACTCCCGCATATTGGGAATGATTTTTGGGTTCGTAGAGGAGACATATGGTATGAAAACAATAAGGACTCCCATCAGGGTAAAGTGGTGTGGAGCGATGTACGTTTTCAAAACGAAGTTGATTATATTCTGAGTAAGGGTGGTATAATAGTAAAAATCGATCGCCCGGAATTGGATGCGAAAGAGAGTGAAAAGACCGATAGTCATCAGTCCGAGTTATGTATCGATAAGATAAATAACTATAGTGGAAAGATTTTGAATGTTGGAACATTGGATGATTTTTACGAGGATATTGATTGGTTAATGAGTATTGATCGCAAACTCCTTAATGGGGGAATCAACATTTCTAGGAGAATTTAATTTTTCCCGAATTTGACTGGAAATCCTCCTTGGTATGTTCGAAAAAATGAGAGAAAATAGATCAGAAGAAATAGACGATGTAGATGATAGAAAAGAGCGTCTTCCCAAATAATCACAAATAACCATTGAAAAAGTTCAAATAATGAAAATTCTGGTAGAGAAAGCATATAGTCATAGTCAAGTTGTTTGTAAAAATAATGGAAAATATACCCATATATAGGCATAATTGTTATTTGAATTTCCAAAAACATATTTGACAACTTTTTTATCTTATGGGATCTTGTTTTTGATATTCCACATAAGTGAAAAATACCAGAAACAAACCAAATGCGTTAGATATACACAAAATAATAAGTATGGAATCATTTTAGTTCTGATATTATGTTTAAAAAAGAATATTACGTACTTATCAAAATAACTATGAATACTCCTGCTAATCCGCCAAAAATATGCCATAAAGTGTGATAATAAGAGTAGTTAAATTCTAGTGCATCTTTTCTACACTTTTTTCTTTCTTCTTCATCTTCATCTTTATCTTTTGTTGTTGTCACGAGGGGTGTGTTTCCACCTCCAGTTATTGGATCTGTTTGTTTCTCTTTGGGTATTTTTGTCAGTATAAATGTGGTGATGGCAATGATTATTATTACAATAAATAGCGACAAAATAGCTTTTTTACCTTTATCTGTATATATGGGTATTTTCTTTTTAATGATGATGTAAATGGAAAACCCTGATATTAACAGCATAGATAGAGTTGCAGTAATAGCATCGGTTCTAGCCCATAATTTTACCGATGTATCTTTATGGTGCATAATTGATATGATTGTTAATATGATCGCAATGGTAAATATCACATAATTACCAAAATAAAGGGCTGTTAAAGCGGTTAGGATATAAAAAATATGAGACCATATCAAGTTTGAGTGTAATACTTCCATTACTTGACGAAAAGAGTCGGAACATATTTTTGTCATTTATTATGACAAAAAGAAAATTGATTCAAAGAATGGAAAACATAAATAAAAATAACAAATGCCGAAAAATAAAAAAGCCGGAAAGAATACAAAAACCAAAGGTGTCTTTCAAGAAAAAAGGGCTCTGGTTGAACCAGATCTAGACTGTCAAGTATTTGGTGTTCTAGAAAAAGCTTTAGGATCGCGATTTTTTGACGTCAAGTGTCTTGATGGTCAATTGAGACGTTGCAAAGTACGCAACAAGAGAATGAAAGTCAAAAATGACGATGTTGTCATTGTTTCTCTGAGAGAATTTGACGAGAAAAATGCGGATATTATCTACAGGTATAATTCGGAAGAAGTTCGGGAACTTCAACGCAACGGAATTTTGCCTTCAACAGACACTCTTGGAATTCAAAATGAATCGACCGAAAATGAAGATGAATGCGCTTTCGATTTTGATGATATTTAAAGATGTGTTTCAAATTATAAATGTCTATCGAAAAAGTTGAGAAAGAAAATATGTTTTTTACAACTCCAGTATTTACGATGAGGGAACAATCTCCGACATGCTAGAGAAGATGAAAAACTGAAGTCTTTTTTGGTAGACGTAAAGTATGAATTTTCATCACCGTCTGGTTCATTGCTTTCGGGGTTCGATTCACATGATAAATATGGACACAGTGGGTATTCAATGACTTATTCTGTTTTTACAACACAGAAGGTTCTTCGGTTTGGGATTGAAGCATTCAATGATGAGATGATTGAGTCATTGAATACCCACTGTGTCCATAAAGAATATTATTTCATTTATATGTTTTCATTATATAAATGATGCTACCAATATTAGTCGGTTTGGTTTCCGGATTAATAGGAGGATTTTCTGGTCTTGCTGGATCAGTGTTAGTTATTACCTTCTTATCTATGTTTCGTATGGTTCCCGATCAAGAAACAGCGGCAGGTACGACACTGCTTATTTTTGTACCACCATTATCCATCCTAGCTTTATATCATTACTGGAAAAGAGGAAAAATAAAATTTGGTATTGTTTGGTGGATTATGGCATTTTATGTCGTTGGTGCCGGATTAGGTGCGTTGGGAACATCTGCGTTTACTGATAAACAACTAAAATTATTTTTATCGGTGATTTTGGTCATATTAAGTATCTTTTCATTTATTATTTACAGACGTGAGAAATAAGAAAATGAATTTAAGCTTTTTGTTTCCTAAAAAGAAACAAAAATGTTCGACGTAATTCTAGCAATGACTAAATCTGGAGGTATCGGAAAAAACGGATCTATTCCTTGGAAGTGCGAGGAAGAACTGGATATCTTCAAACAAAAAACTATGGGAAAAACAGTGATTATGGGCCGTAAGACAGCGGCGTCTATACCAAATCTACCAGGACGAGAAGTGGTTGTTCTCTCTTCAAAATGTTTCATGGATGTAATTCAAGAGTGCAAAACAACTTTAGCAGGGGTATATCAATGTTTATATGATGCTTTGGTATCGATCAACGGAGAAAAGATGGTCGCCGGTGGAGCGGAAATATACAACACTGTGTTTAAGGAAGCAAGATGCTGTATTCGCCAGGTGCATCTGTCTATTATGAATGATGAATGTGAATGTGATACTTTTGTCGAGTTCGACCCGAGTGAATGGACTGTACTCGAGAAAGTCAAACATGACAAATTTGTCCATTATGTCATCAGCCCTGTAGAATCCGGTGAAAAAGTATATTTGCAGTTGCTTAGGGATGTTTTTATTAATGGTACCACAAGAGAGGGACGTAATGGTATGGCGAAGTCTATGTTCGGAAAAACGCTTACATTCAACTTGACAGCTGGTTTTCCGCTTTTGACAACTAAAAAGATGTTTTTTAGAGGGGTTGTAGAAGAATTACTATTTTTCATTAGAGGCGATACAGATTCTAAATTATTAGAAGACAAAAAGATTAATATCTGGAGAGGGAACACAAACAGAGAATTTCTTGATTCTATTGGCATGAACAAACGCAGAAAAGGAGTGATGGGTCCAATGTATGGTTATCAATGGAGAAATTACAATGCTCCATATGATGAAGAGAAAGCAACTGCAAAAGGAAAGGGTTATGATCAATTAGTAGAAGTAGTTCACAAGATTCGACACGACCCAGGTTCGAGAAGAATACTCTTAACTGATTTTAATCCTCTACAGGCAAAGGAAGGTGTTCTATATCCTTGTCATAGTATTATTTTGCAGTTTTATGTTGACGGAGGATTTTTGGATATGTTCTGTTTTAATCGATCATCTGATCTGTTTCACGGTCTTCCTTTCAATATAGCATCTTCCGCGTTATTACAGACATTTATTGCTCAAATCACAGGACTGGAAGCACGAAATTTTATTTTATCTCTTGGAGATGCTCATATCTATGAATCTCATTACCATGTTGTTGAAAAGCAACTTCAACGTATTCCTTATTCCGCACCAACACTCAAAATCAAGAAAACTCTGAACGAAATAAAGGATATCGAGGAGTTACAGTACAAGGATATCGAGGTATCCGAATATATTGCATACCCGACTTTAAAGGTGGCAATGGTGAGTTAAGATTAACAACAAAAACAAAAGAAAGAATCAAACGTTTGATGAGATGTTTTTGTTGTAGTAGTTACAGTCTAATAGTAGATAGGGATGTTAATGGAGCAAGAAATATTGCTATCAAACGTCTAAAAGAACTGGTCCTCCTCCCATGGAGCTACACGTGGGTTAAAGGTAACTTACATGTTCAGATTTGTAGATTGACTAACGCAGCGGAAGCACTAACAGATGGTTCACCAATGAAAGAGAATGTAGGAATTGGGTTAAAACAGCAGATTTATTCGGACCTGAAGAAGATGAGACTGGTTTGTTTGGTTAAATAAAAAAATGAATTTTTAAAATACATTAAGATTTTAAAAGCAAGACATGTCTAAACTTTATTACCCAAAAGAGATTATTGATTCCAAATTCGAGAACAACAAGTGCTACTATCTCGTCAAATGGAAGGGGTATAAGGATGTCACTTGGGAACCCGAAGAACATATTTATCACAGGACTGATCTTATCAACGACTACCGTGATATGATAATGATCCAACATATGAGTCTTCAAAACGGAGGGTATATCTACTGCCGTGTCAGTAGCAAAGAGCAATCAAAGTACGCAGACGGTCACACGAGCCTGGAGGTACAAGAACAAGCAATTCGAAAGTATTGCGAGGAACACGGCATCAATGTTATTCGATGTGTTCGAGAAACTTATTCTGCCCGCAATATGGACAGAATGAGGGGTCTCCAATATCTTTGCGATATCGCGGGGTCAGGCCAGACAATATATGTCTATGATATCTCACGTTTTTCCCGAAACGCCCATCACGCTCTTAATCTTCTTGAAGAGCTAAGTGATAAGAAAATCGGAGTTTATTCTGTAACTGAAAATGTTAATTACGGAACCCCTGCCGCTAAGAATCATTTCCGTCTTCAGTTATGTGCATCTACTTACTACTCTGATCTGTTGTCACAAAAGGTGCGAGCTTCTATTCTCTTCCGTCGAGAAAGAGGTGACCATATCGGCAGGACAGCATTTGGGTACACAACAGTAGTAGATGAAAAAACTCATGTGCGTAAAAAGGCGGAAAACAAGGAGGAGATGGAAATCATTCAAAAGATTTGGAGGCAAAGGTGCAAATCTCGTGCGGAAATCCTGGAATATCTAAAAAAGAATAATATCACTTTTCGTAACAGAAATCCATCGATTTCCGGAATCATACGCATTATTAACAGGTTTGACGATGATCTCAAGCATATTGGATATGGGAAGGTCAAAAAACGTACCTACTCGAAGAGATAGAGAGCACGGTGAAAAAAGTATACTGAATAATATCAGTTCTGATTTAATTTGTATAAAATTAAATCATGTTTTAAGATTTATACGTAATGATAAACAAATGCCTATACAAAAGGAGATTATCTATCCTTTTTTCCTAGAATGTTGTGAGTTTGCGACAGACACCTTTTGGAAAAATATCTTTGACGACCTTGCATATGGAAAAACACCATATGGAACATACATTAAAAAGAACTTTCTCTGTTGTTCTTACAAAAATAAGGAATTTAGTTACAAAATAGAAAGAAAAGATCCAGAAATAATATACAAAGATATTTATAGTTTACTTACAAATAAACTCGGAATTTTATCACGCAAAGAAAAAGTAAAGAAACGAATGGCTTTCCACAAAACAGAGTCTCGCATTAAAAAACATAGACAAGAATGGTGCAACATAAGAAAGAAAAACATCAAAGATCTTCTAATAGAAAGATATGTTGTAGATATGAAACAGACGCACGATCTTACACTAAAACAATCTAAATATCTTCTTTCACTACTTTTTATGGCTATTGTGTTTAAGGTAATAACATCGAAAGATATTGATTATTCTGATGGTAAAATACGTAAGATAGACGGGATCGATTTTGTCAAAAAGAAAATTCTACTTCGGAGAAATATTTATAACATTGATACCAATATTTCTCCGGAAGTGGCTGCTGGTAAAGAACTAATGTCTGATCATTGGGAAAAATACCTAAAGGATTTAAGAAAGCTGGGGAAAAATCACATCGTTGGTCCAATTTTTTCCCAATATCTTGCGTAACGGACAACATCAGGAGGTTTAACTGAATCATCGTTTAGATATCGAAGATTTTTAAACGCTTTTAACATTAATTTTTTGTCTATGTTTCTACCACCTCGGGTTATAACATATCCGAGGATATATGCAGTTGGATTGAGATATTTAACGTTTTCTAAATATCCCGCCCTTCTACACATTATATTTCGATCATCAACACTTATGTCAAAAATATCATCTTCTGTCATACTATGTGCTATAGCACCAACATGCCTCTTAAATCTTTCCTCCGGATCAGTAGTCAATTGGTTTATTGTTTTGCTTAAATCTGTTAATTTTCCGCCTGGGACGACAACAGGCAGACCACCGCAATCGTCTGCTCTACTGGAATGCTGTATTTGGTCAAAAGTTGCTTCCATTCTTGGACCATCATCAAATTCATCGCTCCCAAATCCGCCGTCCCAGTCATCATCTACATCTGATCGGTTTGGATCGTCTAATTCGTATTTGTCAAATATATCCATTTATATTAGGGCAACGTATTTCCTAAATAAAGAAATATTTTCCAGGATAAATGAAAGTTCGTATCCTAAGTGTTTTATATCTAGAATTACTCCCATTGCAAATCGGATATTTTGGAAACGACATTCTCATCCTTGCTGGAGATATTTCTTCCGACTAAAATTAAACTAATCGAAAAATATCTTATAAACAATACACATTCCAAAGTTATTTTTATCCTAGGAAACCATGATTATTATAAAAAATCTATCCAGAGCACCCATGAATTCTGTGAAAATATAAACATTGATCGTTTTTTATCTAGCACTGTCATAGATGTAATCAGATTTCATGGATACTCCGGACAGATCTAGATAAATTCAATGCTCGCGTAGTAGATATCGTTTCATGTTGTATCAATGATTATGGACCATATACATGGTTCCATGTCGCTGTGTTAGTCAACCTACAAATCTGAACATGTAAGTTACCTTTAACCCATGTGTAGCTCCATGGGAGGAGGACCAGTTCTTTTAGACGTTTGATAGCGATATTTCTTGCTCCATTAACATCCCTATCTACTATTAAACCGTAACTAAAAACATCTCTAGAAACTACATTATTTAGGATACCACAACGACCACAGGTTTTAGATATATACTCTTCAGTACAGATATCTAAAGAACATCCCCGGAGTTCGCATTTTACCTGTTGAACCAAATTCTTGTTTACACATCTAATCTTTTTCTTCGTCATCTCTTGTCAGCATAGCACTCCATTGTTTTTAGCAACAGATTATCTAAAGTCTGAAAATGGCTAAAACACCATTCGAACACTTCTTCCGTGCCTACTCTTATTCTACCGGACTTACGTCTACGAGATCTTCTACGAGACTTTCTTCTATGTTGAATTTATTAATACAAAGAAATAAAAATGAATTAAAGATTTCTATCTAGTATAAGAAATAAAATGAGCCTTGTCAATGAACAAAAAAGGATTAAGTACGTCGTTGCTGATGAAAGAGCTGTCGTGCCAAGCAAAGCACACCCCTCTGATATCGGATACGATCTTACAGTGATTGATGTCTTTAAGAAGATTTCAAACCGCATTACCCTTTTTGAAACAGGAGTTGCTGTTTCTCCACCAGAAGGTTATTACATCGAGATCGTTCCTCGTAGTTCAATGAGTAAAACTGGATATATGCTTGCCAATTCAGTTGGAACTATTGATCCCGAATATACAGGCACTCTCAAAGTTGCATTGATCAAAGTTGACACTGATATGGAAGATATCAAACTTCCTTTCACGCGGTGCCAAATGGTGCTTAGAAAAGCAGAATACGCATCGCTTGAACGCGTAGATAGCTTAACCGAAACAGTCAGAGCAGATGGAGGATTTGGGAGCAGTGATAAAGTCGATGCAAAAACTATACCTACAAATGACAAACTAAACACGAGCTTAAGTGAAATTCTCAGGGTAAAAGGTTTTAGCGAGGAAGAAGAGAAGCAACCATACGAAGGAGATGATCAAGGACCACTCCCCGAGTGGTGGTTAAAAATGAGTAAAGAAGAACAACGGGAGTACTTGGATAAGGAAATCGATGATTATCAAAAAGCTAAGTAGTAGTTATTATTATTTTGTACCCACATCTAGCATGTCTCTTTTTTCGATCCGAATGGATCTACTAACTCTTTTCTGTAAAGAGTGTATTGTTTACCTAAGAATATTGCAAATCTGTTTATCATGAAGGTGATAGTGGATTTGCGTATTTTTTCGTCTATCGGTGGATCTTTTTGTGAGTGTTTTCATATATGCGATCATTCTATTGTCGTATATTTTTTCGTGATAAATATCCATTTATCGGATATTTATTACTTCTATAATAAAGAATGAGAATGATTTTATCTACTGTTATAGATAACAAATGCATCATATGCAGAAGTACATGAAAAATACCCTAGCTATAGGAATTGTCGCGAATGTCATGGAACAGGTGCATTTATAGACACGTATACAAAATTAAAAAATGCTGTTCATTTCGAGACCATACATAGCTGGCATAATTTTACAAGATTATAAAAATAATATATGCACCGAAATTATCGAATGGGTTAAATCCTTTTACCGTAAAGAGATAGAAATATATGACTTAACTTCTATCGTGATTTATAATTGAAATTATAGTATTTATCCCATAATTTGCAAAATGGATTGTTATATGGAAGAAAAAGAATATACAAAGCTGGTTGATCTTCTTCACGAAGATACAAAAGTTGTTATTTGATTTTATGGTAAATCAACTTTGAAAAAATAATATCGCAGTTATTTTTCCAAAGTTGATTTTTTCTATGGGTATTTCATACCCGACGTATGCTTTAGAAAGAATGGACCGCATCATATCATTGGGGAGTTTGAACGCAAAGAGGTTACAACTGCTAAATTATTTAAACTACAAAGTTGTACATCAGCCTGACATTTTACCTTTGTATATGTTACAAAGGTAAACTTAAGGGAGTGTAAATATGAAGAAATTATGATATATAAAAATATGTTATAGCTTATTTGTTTTAAAAGAATTACTGTTGATTGTAAAAGAATGTCACAAACGAAAAAAACCTATACCCTTGGCAAGATCAAACAGCTAGTTGATCTAAATGGTGATAGTACAAATTTCGACCTTACTTTCAAAGTTACATGTAAAGATAATACACCATTTAATTTGCTTGTCGTAGATCAAACAACTCTTGACAATAGCCCCGAACTTGATTATAAGGAAGCTAAGGGAACAATATCTGGTAACATAGTTGCTGATAAAAATGTGTTCCAAAATTACTTCCTTATTCTTAAATCAGAAACTCCATGTGTTGTTGATGTTGAATTATTTAAAAAAGAGTTACCTAAGACACCCGATGTTAATATGGCACAGCCACCGGTTCCTCCTAATCATGGTGTACAAAGACATCCAACTCGGCAAAATCGTATGATGAATCCTCCTAAACAGGGGACCAATTGGTTAAAAATTGGGTTAATAGTTATGGTGGTTGTTGGCGGTCTAGCATTACTGTGGTATTTGTACAAAAAGCCTTCCGAAAAATCAGAGGAAAAAAGACTAAAATTTGATTCCCACGTTCCTTCAAATAGAGAAGAGGATGGAGAACCATATTTTAACTCTTTTGTAACTAGACATACATCTCCTGTTAAGAGAACGCCAGCTTCCCCTTCAGCGCATAGTTCTTCTACACATGAAGAAACTGTATACAAATCATCTAAAACCCCAGAATATAAATCGTCGTCTTATGAACCGAAACCGTCTTATAAACCGAAATATACCTTACCAGTGAAAAATTCACCTGATGCTATGTCAAATGCTTCATCTGCTAGATCAGAAGCGTTAGGGGGTGGAACATTATTGGATAGGCTTAGAAAATATGCTCGCTAAATGATTTAAGATAATGGTCAAATGTTAATAAATGTCTATTCAAGATTTATTAATCAATGGCCTAGGTCAGATCCAATCAGATGGGGATTTACGTGGAGCATTTCAACATATCCTTAATTCTGGTGCTGCTGGGGGTCCTCCTGGATTACAACCATCTATCGATATTTTAGAGACTAAAAATAATTTGTATGTGTATGTCGAGTTACCTGGTGTAACAGAATCAAGCGTTGAGGTTGATTTTTATAATAACAAGGTAGCCATTTCCGGCGAGAAACTCAAAAGATATACAGAAGTTCCTTTGAAAAAAGAGATCGTTTATGGAAAATTCCATCGCAAGATTGTTCTTCCCATTAGTGTTACAAATCAAGAAAATGTCAGTGTGTCTTATAAAAATGGAGTTCTTTTGCTAGCTGTTGATAAGCAAAGAGAAGAACAAAATAGATTTAGAATGGGTGTAACTAGCGGGGACTAAACGAAAGGAGAATCTGTATCGGTTGCTTAAAATAATTTTTTTTTATTAATTTTATTAATAAAAATGTTCAAAGGTCTGCTTTTAATTTTGGTAAATCTCATAGGTATTGCAATGATTGTCGTATGTTTTCTAAATCAAAAGGAAAACAAAGATAACTGCAATGAAAACAAGAGAATCAGGGAATATAACGCTGTAGTTTTTATCGGAGGAGTTGCAACCGTTGTGTTGACACTATTAATATTTTTTATGTCGAGGGGAAGTAAAGCCACAACTAGATTTTCGTTTGGGTGAGGATCGTCTGTAAAGTCTATGTAAGTAATAAGAATGGTTAAGTAGAATAAGAACTTGATGAGTTTTTATTCTCGAATATGACGAACATCAACATAAACAATTTATTGGGTTGATGATCTGAGAAAACCATGTTATTACCCGCATCCCGATTGGTACAATGCTTGTGGTGATGCTTTCATCGCCTTGATGTAATCTTGGAACGGTTTACTCATAAATAGCTTATGAATATTGGTACCCTGGAGACTCTTAAGAGTTCCCTTGCGTACTGCTGTATTATAGATATTAACTAAAAGACTCCAGGCTATCGAAGGTTTAGCGAGAATTTTCTGCATTACAGGATCATCGTCGATCTTTTTTGGATCAACTTCATAGACAGGAACACATCCACCGTTTCCTTGTGAATTACACCCGCCTTCCCACATACTAATGAGAGGAGAAGCCGCAACAGTTGGGTCGAATGGTTGCCATTTAAGACTGCATGTACCTCCCATTTGAGTGAGGTATTTTCTCGCGGCAGTGTTTGAAACTAATACATCACCTGCATTCATATTTCTACATTCTACTCCACTACCGGAGCCACATAGTTGTTGAGTATTGGGATAGATATGAGATCTATCATTGGAAGCAAATTCACATACATCGTCCCATTTATTGGCACAATAAGAAGACATGAATGCTTGACAGTTTGCACTATGCTTCCCACTCATGGTTTGTCCAATGCCCCCGTGCATGAAACCCGAGTCAACGGTTTGTAACAAGCAATAAGACAGAGGATTTGTGTTTGGGTCATTGGCGGCAGAAGGACCAAAGTTTGAAATACATTTGTAATTACTCATAATTTATTATATGATAATAAATTATTTTAACCTTTTTTCACAACATATCAAAAATAATTAAATGTATAGACTACAATACAATTTTGTGCGAGAGAACATACTAAATCTTTGAGGACGAATTTTATATGATTTTTTCCCATGAAAAAGTATATAGTAAAAAGTCAACGAAAATTTGAAACCTTATAATAACGTTTGTAACCATATTATGTATACGAGAATAAAAAACGCGTGCATAGTCGTATACATAATATGGTTACAAACGTATTTTTACCAAACCCTGATAACAAACCTATAGTTAATCACAAGGATGGTAACAATCGTGTATATAATCTAGAATGGTATACACCGAAAGAAAATGTAGCACTCTTCCATCTTCTATTTTAATAAGAAATTTTGTTTTTTAAACCGTAACATATACAAAGGTAAAACTTTCAGCCTGATGTACAGTTTTGTATTTTAAATAATTTAGCAACTGTAGCATTTACCACATTTCATTCCGATGTATTCAGCGGCATCTTCAGTAAATTTCCGAGCAAATATATGACCTTTACCACAAATTTCCTTTTTAGCTCTTTTTACTGTCTTAATATTAAATGTTTCTGGGTGATCAGGATCTTTTTCGAAGTCCCATGCTGTATATGTGGTCATTTGGTTTTTAATATGTTTAGATAGTTGTCTCCCATATAGTTCATGTAACCAATTAATTGGGTAAATTTCATCTGGACATCCACCAAGCCATGTTGTATCAGGGCTTTTAACAGCCTTTTTTCTTCCAACACTTACACCATTATCTTTGTATATATTTCTAAATTTTTTGATGAACTTCTTAGCCTTTACATCACTCGAATCATAAAGTCTGATATATTGAGTTGCAACATCTCTGTTTAAAATAACCCATTGATGTCCATTATAAACATCTTTTCTGTTTTCAAACACATTATAAGGAATGTTATCATATTTTATTCGTGCTTTTGACGTTGATGTTATCTTTTTATATGTTTCTGAGTAGTTGTATAAAGGTATGCAGGATCCAGATAACAACGCAAAATATTTGTTATTGGGATCTTTTAGCGCTTTTTTAAGCATTTGGGCAAATGCATTAATTAATCCTTCGCCACACCAGTTTGTTCCCACAGTAGGAACCTTGGCTTTCTTAACCCATCCAGGGGTTTTATTGGTTACTGTTTTCAAATGAGAGTATATCATGCTACTTCCGTCGATGTCTTGGGCAAAGAAATTTTCCCAAATATCAAGATGTTGTATTGTATCATACAACAAAAAACAGAAAGCTATTTTAGTCTCCCCTGAAAGTTTAGATCGAGGCCCTGGTTTCTTTTTGCAACCACCATCTTTTTTAACTCCGTAAGCACATCTTTTACTTGATGATTTTTTTAGTAGCTTGACTAGTTCTGATTTTCTAAGTTTAGAATATCCAGATAAGCCTTTTTGCCTGGCTTGTTTCCGCAATTCGGCAACAGTGTAATCAGACATGTTATCTTTATATAATTACATCATAAAATTCAGAAAGATATAAAAATGAAAATATAAAGATAACCTCATTTTATAAGAGAAATGGAACGGATAAGTGAATTCGTCAAGAATAAAGCTTATTTTGGTGGATACCCTACCCAAGATCATGTCAACACTTATGAAGATCTCGGTTTTCGTTATTTTGTTGATCTAACGCGCAATGGGGAAAAACGTATAACACCGTACACCACAAAGCATAATTATATTCACTATCCCATCTCTGACCATAGAGTTCCATCCGATTGGAGGAGTTTCGCAAAACTAATTATTCGTTTATCGGATATCATTAGATCCCTTCAATGTGGTGAAAAAATGTATATTCACTGTAAGGGGGGTCATGGTCGTTCGGGGGTAGTTGTTGCCTGCATATTGTGTTATTTGTACAAAATAACGCCGTCTGAAGCAATCACTAAAACAACAAAATATCATAATCGCCGTAAAGACATGCGAGAAAAATGGAGAAAAATGGGCTCGCCACAAACGAGATCTCAGAAGCATTTTGTAACCAAATTTTTTGAACCACTTTATATTTACAATAATAACACAACTTATTTTTCTGCCGAATTTGGGAATAAAGCCTTGGTTGACGTTGAAATACCCGGCCTCGGGTTATTTCAAACTGCTCAGCACGCATATGAATCTCTCAAGAATACTACAATCGACACTGGAAATGAACAGAGTAAAATGGATGTGTGGGATTGTATAAAAGAGGATGCTATGTATAAGGTTTTATCTCATAAGTTTGACCAACATGGCGACTTGGCAGAAAAGTTATTGGATACAGGTCTTCGTCCTGTTATAATGAGTTCTGTCGACCCGTATTGGGGTAAACACTATAATTCTGGTCGGAATATTCTGGGAAAAATGATCACAAAACTAAGGGAAGAATTGTACATGGAAGAATCCTAATTATTTTATTTTGTGCAAAAATAAAATGACGATTAGCAGTTTTTGCAACTGGGTTTGGTATATTGTTTGGTAGGATCCTGTTCATGTTCGGTTGTGATATGAATTGTACTGTTTTCATCTAGATCAGATGTATGATCATAAATCTTCCCATAATAAGTTTGTATCATACCTTCGGGTTTTACAGGTACCGGGTGTAAACTTGGTTGAACAATATCTCCCGGAAAACGATACATATACATTCCCCATTGCTTGTAAATAGGTGCATTAAGTGGTAAATATTTTTGTGCCGTAGTGCATGCAATTGTTTGCGGGTTACACGAAGAACCTCGTCTACTATATGACATTTATTGTAGACAATAAAATAGAAAATTATTTTATCTAAAAAGAATATAGTGTAAACATAAATGAGTAATACAAGGTATTTAGAAATTGATAGTACTTACAGAAATAGAGAACAATTCCCCAAACCTTCTCGTTTTGAAGTATTGATTTCTCAAACTGGTATCAGAGACAGATTTAATGCTCGAGATCCAGTTTCAAATGCTGCTCCCATTGTGGTATGGAATCCGTCAACATTTCTCGCTGCTGGAACAGTGAAAGTGAATGGTGCGAATACAACTAACAGATTTTTGGTTGGTTTTCCCCAGTCAGCTAATTTTGAAGAACTTAGAGCTTTGGATTATTTCGCTGGTCTAGTAATCACAGTTGGAGCAACTGACACAATGATTATAGGTTCTGAATATGAAAGTACAAATGCTGCTCCAGAAGATTGTTATTGGTTAACAGTTGAAACTGCTATCACGCCTGTTCCTCCTGCTGCCACTACTGTTACACCAGTAATAACATTCGATACGACAAATGGTCTGTTTTGGATCCCCGATAGTGTATTTGCCGATAATTTTTATGGAGATTTTACTTTATGGAACGATACATTACAAAAAGGGGCTGAACTGGTATCGTACGAGGGTAGTACACATACAGCAGGTGTTGATCTCACTGCAAATCCTCTAACTGGATGGTTAGCAACACACCAATATAGTTTACGGTTGGAAAGTCCTAGAGATTTCGGAACCCTACCGCTTGCACAAACTGTTGCAAATTTAGTTGAATTTCCTATCGGATTTACAGAAGTAGATGGATTTTATGTTGGAAGCTTCATACGTATCACATCCGGTCCTCAAATCGGGGCAGTACGTAGAATAATTTCATATTCCGGGCCTGCTAAAGCAGCAAGTGCAGGATTTCCGGATGCTACACCTCCAATTCCTCCAACACCCGCAATACCTGCACGTTTGGCTAGAATTAGCGAGGGATTTTCTCCATTGTTAACAGGAGGTGAGTTGTTTGAAATATTACAGTTTACACGTGATAACAATGTTCCATTTGTTTATACGGGAAGTCTAGTTTCTCAGCAAGAAATGGTCTGTTACGAAGTAGAATTAATTAATCTTGTTCTTCCGAACAGAACACTTGTTTCTGGAGGTCGTAGTGCGTTTTACCCGTATGTATATGTAGAATTACAAAATATATCTGGTGCAAGTGCTGGAAACACTAATATTATTTATTCTAACAATCCAAACGCGACACGCCGCCTATTTAGGGCAGCCATCGATGATATTCCTAATCCTCTTATATCTCCTTTCATTAAAATTGACGGAGATGGGATGGTACAAACAATCAAGTTTAAACCCAATGATAGTTTTAGATTTGGAGTGTATCTTCCTAATGGTGATGAATTTGAAACTGTTACACCTGAAAGATATTCCCCCGAAATTCCAAATTCATTAGTGCAAATTAGTGCGATGTTCAGTATGAAGAGACTCTAAGTTG
>ERZ891134.1338-NODE-1338-length-17182-cov-8.645239_pt1 | contig 17182 bp, 18 predicted proteins | sample MGYA00520888_ERZ891134 | MGnify/ENA primary metagenome ERZ891134 (study PRJEB32303, sample SAMEA104408692) | aquatic metagenome | biome: Brackish water; feature: Coastal; material: water | place: Baltic Sea | collected 2014-10-23 | depth 10 m ... | reverse complement strand
TCGCTTTCAGTGTGGGTTTTCACTTTGGCTATCTTTTATTTTAGGCAAAGCTAAAAATTATTTAAACACCAACTATCACAAACGTGAGAATACTATAAATAACTTACCTTAGCGACCGTGAGAACCCACACTTATTTCATATCAGATGTCCATTTAGGAGCGCCTTCGGTTCGCGAAAGTCAGGAGCGTGAGCGCGCCCTAGTGTCCTTTTTAAAACACATTGAAAAGGGCTGCAAACAACTCTTTATCGTTGGCGATCTTTTTGACTACTGGTTCGAATACAAACACGTTGTTCCAAAGGGTCATACCCGTGTTTTAGGGCAGTTGGCGCTCATGGTTGATGCCGGTCTCAAGCTCGATATTTTCGTCGGGAATCACGACCTATGGATCGGAAACTATCTGACGGAAGAGCTGGGCGCAACTGTTCATCACAAACCGCTGAAGTGGTCGCCAAACGACGGTAAGACCACTTTCTACCTCGCCCATGGGGACGGTTTAGGTCCTGGCGACCGCAAATACAAAGCGTTAAAAAAGCTCTTTACAAACCCTATTGCGATTTGGGCCTACAAGCGCCTACATCCTAATTTTGGGGTAGGCTTTGCCGCGCGCATGTCACGGAGATCGCGCAACAGCCAAAGCGATGACGATCATGCATTCAAAGGAGAAAAAGAAAGGCAATTGGTCCACAGTAAAGCCCTCCTTGAAAAAGAGTGGTTTGACTATTTTATTTACGGACATCGGCACCACGAAAAAGAAGTGCTCCTTCAAGCTGAAACCGCGAAGGATGGCACCAAAATTGAAAGTAACTATGTTGTTCTCGGCGATTGGATTCGTTTAAATACGTTCGCTAAATGGGACGGCACACATTTAACCCTAGACAGTTACACCTCAAGAAAATGAAAAAAGCACTTGTACTTGTAGTTTTAGCATTGACGTTTAACGCTGCTGCACAGGATTATAAAGGCCATTACGGCATAGGGCTTGCGCTTGGCGAGCCCAGCGGCTTCAGCATTAAGAAGTTCAACAACAATAATGAAGCCTTTCAGTATACCCTCGGGTACAGTGCAGTGTCAGGGCAAGAGGGCATTAACATCGGAGCCGATTATTTGCGACATAACTACGAGATTATCACAGCGGAAAAAGGGCGTATCCCGTTTTACTACGGTGGCGGTATTCATCTAAAGAGCTACAACGACGCGGGCAACCAGCTCTATGCGCGAGTGCCTCTCGGGGTGGCCTATGAAGCTGCTGATTTTCCTTTCGATGTGTTCTTCGAATTTGCGCCAGGTATTGCTGTTCTTCCTTCGCCTAGCTTGGTAACCAATTTTGCCATCGGGGCACGTTTCTATTTTGACGTAAGAAAAGCCGTAGAAAAAATAGACGAAGCCATTTAAGCTCGGCATAAAAAAACCCCGAGCATTTGCTCGAGGTCCCCTTTTTCTTAGATAAATCTGTTTATTTCGCTGCTACGAGCTTTGCTGCAACTGCGTCCCAGTTCACAACATTCCAAAATGCTGCGATGTAATCTGGACGACGGTTCTGGTAGTTCAAGTAATATGCATGCTCCCATACATCTAGACCCATGATCGGGTGACCGCCACAACCTACGCCTGGCATCAATGTATTGTCCTGATTTGGGGAAGAACAAACCTCCAATACGCCGTTGTTCACACACAACCAGGCCCATCCTGAACCAAAGCGTGTCGCTGCTGCGGCGTTGAATTTTTCTTTTAGTCCATCAAGCGAGCCAAACGCCTCATCAATAGCTGCCGCTAATTCACCTGTTGGCGCACCGCCGCCGTTTGGAGAAAGTACTTCCCAGAACAAGCAGTGGTTGTAGTAACCGCCACCGTTGTTGCGGATGGCTGCATTGTCTGAATGATTTGCTAGCAACTCTTCGATAGACTTGCCTTCCATATCTGTTCCTTCAACAGCTGCATTGAGCTTAGAAGTGTATCCTGCGTGGTGTTTCCCGTGGTGGACTTCCATGGTGCGTGCATCAAAATGCGGCTCTAGCGCATCGTGTGCGTACCCCAATTGTGGTAATTCAAATGCCATATTTAGTAGGTTTTATATTAATTCTTGGTATAAAGGTAAGGCAAATTCCGACTGAAGGTTTTAACTTACGTTTATATCCTGTTCAACAAACTCTATGACCGCTAAACAAGGCGATACGCCGCTATCTGCCCCGGCAGACTTCATCGTTTTAAATGCATCAGCGGGATCGGGTAAAACCTATTCACTGGTTCAGCATATATTGATGAATGCGCTGCGAAAAAAGGACATGGACCATGCGTATCAAAAGGTTTTAGCAATCACTTTCACCAACAATGCCGCTGCCGAAATGAAGGCGCGACTTTTAGACCAATTATTAACCTTCAAAGGCCTAGAACACCCTTCCCAGAGTGAATTCTTTAAGCCCATATGGGAGGAAATTGGTATTTCACCGGAGGAATTGCAGCAACGTGCCGCTGGAGCTGCAAGCCACATGTTGCACAACTACAGCACACTAAATGTTGGCACCATTGACCAGTTCACGCATCGATTAGTACGCACCTTCACGAGAGATCTTGATCTCGATGATAATTTTGAGGTACGACTAGACCTCGATGGTATGATTGAAGAGGCATTAGACTTGCTCTACAGTAGCCTCGAGGATGCGCCAGCGTTACGGGAATCTCTTGCGGCATGGATGCAGGAACGCATGAACCGCGAAAAGAGTCACAACCCCGATCGGGATTTAAAGCGCGAAGGGAAAGAGAGCTTTAATGAGGATACGTGGAAGGAATTGGCCCATTTGCCAGGGCCAGAGCGCATGCTTGAGCTGGAAGAAGAACTAAATCGTGAACTTTCAGTCATAGTAGCCGAGGGTAAAAAACTAGCACAGCAAGCCTTTACCCATTTAAACTCCCAGGGATACACGAAAGACAACTTTACCTATTACCCTCAGGCAAAAAAACATTTTGTCGATCTCTGGTCCAACCTACGCAGCAACAATCTTGAAGCAGGTGTTCAAGCGTTTAAGACGAAGCCAAAGAAAGGTGCAGATACGGATTGGGAAGCCTTTTTAGAATTGGCCCACGCGTTTCAAGAAAGTAAACAACGTAAATTATTATTGCTCAAGCAGGCCACCGAAAAACTGCAGCAACTCTCAGCGACACGGGCACTCATGGATAAGTTTAATGCCCTTCAAGAGGAGCAAAACACCATGCCGCTTAGCGCCTTCAATAAATTAATTTCCGAAGAACTTCAGAAAGAGCCTACTGCGTTTATTTATGCACGTTTGGGAGAAAAATTTTGGCATTTCTATATCGATGAGTTTCAGGATACCTCTGAAATGCAATTCGATAATCTACATCCACTCATTGAGCATACGCTTACTAAGGATGAAAATCCAAACAGCGCACTCATTGTTGGAGATGCAAAACAAAGCATCTACCGCTGGCGGGGCGGACGCGCTGAACAATTCATGGCGTTGGTAGATAACGTTCATCCATCCAATCGCTTTCAACAACACCCGGATGGGCACGAATTGTACTCGCGTGAAACTGTCCAGCTGCCCAAAAACTTCCGCACCTACGGGAACATTGTACACTTTAACAATGACTTTTTTAAGCACCTCGGTAAGCGGCTTACCGTTCCTGCGCACCAGAGTGCCTATACCGGCACGCAACTGCAACAAATACCTCACAAAGATCCCTTAAAAGGCGAGGTAAATGTGGCATTCGTCTCGGTTCCTGAGGGGGAGACAAAAACCGCTCAAAGTTATGCAGAGGCGGTTTGCGCACAGGTAAAATCGAGTATTGAAACCCTAATCGAACGCGGACATTCGTACAATGATATCGCCCTATTAGTCCGTGGAAATGCGCAGGGCAAATTATTAGCCAACTTTTTAACGGGAGCTGGCATTCCAGTCTTATCCGCAGATAGTCTCGTAGTAGGAAGCTCTTTCGAAAGTACCGTTCTCTTGTCTTGCGCCAAGCTTTTCCTCAACCCTGACGATCGTGAAAGTAGGTTCGAATTGGCCTACGCACTCACGAAGCTTGGTAAAATTCCCGCGCAATTAGAGCCCTTTGTTTTCCAACAGGAAGGCACATCAAAAGGCATACCCTACCTCAGCGGTCTATTTCCAGGTCTCCAAGAATTGTTTAGCCAACAAGAATCGTTATATACTTTTGGAGCACGCGTTTTTGAAGCCTTTGGCCTCTTGTTAGAGCCAAATGCCATGGTGGACAGCTGTCTCGATCTGCTCTACGGGCTTCAAACTAGAGAAGGTTCCTTCGCCACCCTGCCCTCATGGTGGGAGGCAGAAGCTAAGAAACGCAATGTTCCTGCTCCTCAAGATAAACCTGCGGTGCAGGTGATGACCATACATAAGAGTAAAGGGTTAGAGTTTGAACACGTCATTCTTCCATTTGGGATTAACTATAAATCGGGCGGAGATGCGCACTGGATAGATGTCGATGTCCATCCGGAATTGGCCCGATTACCCATTACTAAAACGGACAAAAACGCCTCGCTGTTTGAACCAGAATTATGGTCTGAACTAGAAAACCAAAGCTACTTTGATTGGATGAATATGGTCTATGTGGCCATGACTCGACCTATTGCTGGATTGCATGTGTTTGTGGATAAAGAAAAGCCCGGTGAATTAGGGAAGGGCCTGATCGACTTTTTAGCATGTGACCCAGAGGAAGGCGCGTACCGCTCTGGAGAAATTGTACTCCCAGAATCTGCAAACACTGAAGAATCTGTTCGTCCTGTAGCACCGAAACCCGGCGCGTTTTCTCCTGCAAATCTTCGAATGGCGCACACTGCACCTAGGAGTTGGTTTGACGGTCATGCCGATGGAAGTAAATGGGGAACAGCACTCCATCAAATTCTCCAAAGAAATCCCACTTCAAGAGCGGCGGCTTTGCGCAGACTCTACCGTACAGGAGCGTTTTCAGATCACTTGCACGAAGGTGCGGCGGCATCCATTGACCAATTGGCCGAACATCCAATACTAAAAGACATCAATGACAGCGATGTACTTATTTACACTGAGCGCTCCATTATTTCAAAAGATGCTACTGTGCGCCCAGATCTTCTCATTAAAGCCGGTAACAAGATTACAGTGGTTGATTATAAAACCGGTCTTGAAAAACCTGAACATCAGGAGCAATTAAATCGTTATATTGAATTATTAAGCGCTGTTTTTGAAGCAGTAGACGGAACATTACTTTACTTATAAATGATGCAACAGAGCACAAAAAAATTCATGTACTTCATCTTACCGTGTGCTGTGGCGCTACTCTTGTTAACCCACTGCACGTACGACAATAGTGTCGATTCCTATGGCAATACTGCAGCATGCGATACCGCAGCAGTGACTTTTAGCCAAGATATTAAAGCACTTATTGGTCAGAACTGTGAAGGCTGTCATAACGGAATGTCTGCAAATGGTGGTCTCGTCTTGAGTGGACATCAGAATACCGCTGCTGCTGCACTTAATGGATCATTAATAGACCGAATGACGCGAAGCGCTGGAGATCCATTGTTAATGCCCCCGAGTGGCGCTTTGAGTGATTGTGACATCAGCAAATTGCAAGCGTGGATCGGAGCGGGCGCGCCTAATAATTAATAGCTATGAAAAACATTCTGTTAACTGTGCTGCTCGTATCTAGTACATTCGTTTCTGCGCAACAATACTTAACCCGCGAAGCCAGACTAAATTTCGATGCTGGTTCTCCTCTAGAAGACATAGAGGCCTTCACCGAAAGTGGGTCAGCGGTTTATGACGCTACTACAGGTAAAATTGGGGTTCAAGTTTTAATGACTTCTTTCCAATTCAAACGGGCTTTGATGCAGGAGCACTTTAACGAGAATTATGTTGAAAGCGAGAAGTTTCCAAAAGCTTCATTTAAAGGGTACTACGGCGAAGGCAATGTCGCTGGCGGGCTTACCATTCACGGCGTTACAAAAGAAATAACAGTGCCTGCTCGCTTAGATCAAGAGGATGGAAACTTTGTTTTGGTCACCTCTTTCGATATCATGTTGGCAGACTACGAAGTCAAAATTCCAAGCGCCGTGGCGAATAAAATTTCTAAAACGGCATCGATTCAAGTCCAAGCAACACTTAAGAAATTTTCAAAATAATGGGCCGATTACGCTACATTTTCTTCCTCTCGTTGAGCGTTTTACTCGCAACTGCTCAAGAAGATCTATTTGATTTGTTAGACGAAGAATCGGAGTCTACTCAATATACCTATGCAACCTTCAAGGGGACGAAATTATTAAACGGCCAGACAAATGAAACTCCGGGGAAAGGTGTGCTGCAATACATCATCTCTCACCGATTTGGGAGTTTTACCGATGAATACCTATACAATTTCTTTGGTTTGGACAATGCGCACATACGAATGCAGTTAGACTATGGCTTTTCTGACCGTCTAAATATTGGGATTGGCAGATCTTCTGTGCTCAAAACTTCAGATGCGTTTGTTAAATACCGGGCACTTCGTCAAAAAACAGGTGCGACATTTTTCCCCTTTAGTGTAACCCTTTACTCTGCTCTTAATTACCGCGGCGCTCGTTTTACAGACGGTATAGATCACAACACAACTGATCGCTTGTCGTACCATCACCAAGCGATATTTGCACGTAAGTTTAATGAGCGCCTCAGCCTTATTTTGGCGCCAAGCATCGTTCATTGGAATCTGGTACCCGGTCCCGAAGATCCGAATGACACCTATCACCTTCTGATCGGCGGTCGTTATAAGCTTAGCAAAAGAATCGCGTTAACCAGTGAGTACGCCTTTTCTTCCAACCGCAGTTACGGTTCTGGGGCAACGGAAGAGCGATTTCATAATCCGATGAGTGTTGGTGTAGATATAGAAACTGGAGGGCATGTATTCCAATTTCATTTAAGTAATACGCGGGCAATGAGTGATCCATTGTGGGTGGCACAGAATCCCTATAGCGCAGCAAACGGAAGCCTTTTTCTAGGTTTTAATATATCAAGAGTGTTTACTGTAAATCAGTAAGTGTCATATGTGCATAAAAAAACCCCGTCCGAAGACGGGGTTTAACCAAACCAATAAACCTAAGCTACTCTTAAGTTGCCACTAAGCTAGGGATAATTATTAACACCTAAATAACATAACGCTCTTATATTTTTAAGATAGTTTCATTTTGTCTGATGCAAGACGACTTGTGCTTTTAATCCGTGTCGAGCAAGTAAAACAACGCCGCAATACTCGCAGATCCCATCTCTAGACTCCGAGGGTGAATCGCATCTATTCGATCGCGCGCGCTGTGGTGAAAATCAAAATAACGCTGACTGTCCGGTCGGAAACCTATAAACACCTTGTCGTATCCTCGTAGCGGGGATAAATCTGCACCACCGCCGCCTTTTGCAAATTCATGCAAGCCATAAGGCACAAAATACGGCTTCAAAGCCTTCACCTTTTCAAGCCATTCATCGCTAGCGCCCACGCCAAAACCGCGCGGTAAACCCGCGCCGCCGTCACTCTCAAGTGCGACCCAATGGTGCACGTTATTCATTCGGGCCCAATTCGCATATTTCTTAGCTCCATCCAATCCAAACTCCTCGTTCGCCCATAACACCACGCGAATAGTTCTGTGGTGCTCGTACCCGACCTCCTTTAATAGATTTGGCACCTGCATGGCATGGGCGCATCCCGCGCCATCATCCTGCGCGCCTTGTCCTAAATCCCAGGAATCAATATGTCCGCCCACGAGCATAATCTCATCGGCCTTATCCGTGCCCTTGAAATCGGCAATAACATTGTAATTCGTCGCTGTTCCCTGAACACCACAGTCTAAGAACAGCTGTAATTCTACCTTTTGACCTTTCACTAAAAGGTGATCCAATTTATCTGCTGCCTGCCAGGAAATAGCTGCTGAAGGAATCTTCACATCGCTGTCGCCATAACTCATCGCTCCTGTATGCGGCAAATCATCGCGCAATAGCGTAACTGAGCGAAGTACTGTTGCTGCGGCACCATATTTACCCGCTTCCATCGCTCCTGCCCAACGGTATTTTACTGCTCCGCCATAGGCATTAAATGTGCTTATGAGGCTGTGGTCCATATAGGTGTTGTAAAAGACAATCTTGCCTTCCACTCCCTCTCTTCCTAATTCTTCTAATTCCTCAAATGAACCAACCTCTACGACCTCAGCACGAATGCCTTCTTTTGGGGTAGGCACGGATCCCCCCAGCGCCGTGGTTGGAAGTGAAACAGGCTCTCCACCCGCATAGGCCTTAGACCATTCTTCACCTCTGTACCATTTCGGTACTTCAACTTCCTGGAGCCATACTGTATCCGCTCCGGCCTCCATCATTGTGTGTTTTGCCCAGCGCGCTGCTTCATTTGCCGCCTCCGAACCGCTGGGACGCGGACCAATTTCTTCACACATGTACCGCAGCCATTCGTAACCCTGCTGTGTTCCCAATGCTTCCGTATAAATGGACTTTATTACCGCCGCTTTATCTGCATCTACTTGTGACGCTGCGCTGAATCCTGCCAATGCCAAAACGGCTAATACACTATATTTCATCATCTCTTTCTTCTAGCTTTTGTCTTCGCCGATATCGCCGGAGAGAACCTTACTAATTTAAGGTTAAACTCTTCTTCTAACACCTTCATATAAGGGTCCAATTCATCTCTACTCGCCACTCGTGCTAACATTAGCTTTACTCTGTGACTTGCATTAACTAAATACAATGTAACGCCCTCTCGTTCTTGATAGCGCATGACGCCAGCATAACTGGTTTGTCGAACGGACTGCTGTTCACCTAAAATGACCACTGCTGCATTTGGTATGATGGGTTCCCAGCTTCCCAAAGGAATGCCATAAATCGAATAATAGCGAAACATTTTTTGATCCGCACTGCGAAGGGTGGTCCCACGTCGCGCGGTCACTCCCCAAAGCCCAATCAACCAAAAAACGAAAATTGCCGGGTGCATTCCACTGAAGAATGGGAGTATAATGGATACAGCGAGAATTAGCCAAAACCTAAAAGGCATGGGAAAAACTTTCTCTTTTGGCAATTCAACCCGCATCTATCGCCCCTTTAATAAACTCCCGCTGAAGACTGCATTAATAGGCCACAGATGTAAGCGCCGTAGGTTCCTAACGCGTAGCCCAGAACCGCTAATAATACACCTACAGGTGCCAATGCCGGGTGGAATGCAGCAGCAACAACCGGTGCGCTTGCCGCTCCGCCGATATTTGCTTTAGAACCCACCGCCAGGAAGAAATAGGGAGCACGAATAAGTTTTGCGACGATAAACATCAGTCCAACATGGATCATCATCCAAACCAATCCCACAGCAAACAACCCTGGATTATGGAAAATTTCCATCACGTTCATGCTCATGCCGATAGTGGCAACTAGAATGTAAATGAAAACACTGCCCACTTTTGAAGCGCCTGCTCCTTCTAATGTGCGAGCTTTTGTAAAGCTCAATGCAATACCAATAGTTGTGGCGATAACAACCAGCCAAAAGAAGCCAGAGGTCAAACTGAATTTTGCAAGAATGGGATAATGCTCGCCAATGTAAGGAGCTATTCCATCGCTCATCCAATGCGCCAATCCGGTCGCTCCAAAAGCCAATGCCAATATGTAAATGAGATCGTTAAATGAGGTCACCTTGCTAATGCTCGCGGTGTAGGCCTCCATCTTATTCTGAAGGGAATCTACCGCTGAAGCATCGGCCTTAAAGGCTTTGTCAATGTTTTTGTGCTTTGCTACACCGATAAGTAAAAATGCCATCCACAACTCTGCGACCAGAACATCCACAGTCACCATGGCGCTAAAGATGTCTTCACTGACTTCAAAAACTTCTTTCATAGCCGCCTGATTAGCACCGCCCCCTATCCAGGATCCTGCTACAGTAGTCATTCCACGCCAAATTTCCTCTGGATTAGCGCCTACGATATCTGGTGCAATAACGCTAAATAATAAAATACTTAATGGGCCTCCAATCACCACCCCAACGGTACCGGTAAAGAACATAATAAGCGCCTTAGGGCCTAATTTCTTTACCTCACCAAAGTCAATACTAAGCGTCAATAAAATCAATGCCGCTGGCAAGAGGTAACGGCTCGCCATAAAATACAACCGGCTCTGCTTCGGATCTATGATTTCGAACGTGGTGAGTAGGGACGGTAAAAAGTAGCACAACAGCAGTGCTGGTATAACGCTATAAAACTTTTTAAACGCCGGATATTCGCTTTTTGAGGTATAAAAAATAGCGCCCAATAGGGCTGCTAATATTCCAAATAACGTGGCATCGTTAGTAATTAAAGGATGTACTTCGTGCATAATTGGGTATTCGTTATTTTTCTAAGGTGGCGATTTCCTGGGCCAATTTTTTCGCGTCAAAAGAGTGACCTCCTTCATACACGCTCACCAAGGGTTCGAAGTTATACTTTTCTAGGTAGTGGCCTATCATTTCTTGTTGCTTCTCGGTGGTGATGTATTCGTCTTGCGTTCCAAAACACGCTTTAAACCTGATCTCCTCTAATGCCGCTCTATTCGTTTCATCAAGATCTGGAGGCCAGCTTCCTGCCCAGGCCAATATTGCAGACGGCTGTACGTCCTCGTAACCAATACAACGCATGATGGTCGCTACGCCTTGCGAGAACCCTACACAATGAATGGTGGCCTTTGGCGCCTGCTGTTTTATCCACTGAAAGACGAATCCTAGGTACTTGCGCTGGTTAGAGATATCTACCAACCGTTCGTCTTTTGTCATCCATGATGCGCCTACGCGCCCTTGAACACCGTTAAGGTAAAATTTATGTGGGCCTTGAGGAAACACAAAGGCGCGCTCCTCCGAGACCAGTGAGCGAAAATGCCGCGCAAAGAATTGGACCAATTGGCCATAACCGTGCAAACCCACCCAAACGTGGTTTGTTGCATCAGAGAAGGTCCCAAGTGAATCTACTCTTTGCTCTTGCGTTACTGGCATCCAGTGCGTTTGACTCATCTAAGCGCCGGGGAATTTTGGTTTGCGTTTTTCTAAAAATGCCGTGGTTCCTTCCTTAAAATCTGCCGTTTCAAAACAATCGCCAAAAGCCTGCACTTCCACATCATACCCAATAGCGCCTTCAAGCATACCGGCATTTACCGCCTCAATGGCATAACCCATCGCTACAATGCTGTTTTTCATAAAGCCATGTGCCATCTTTTCGGCAGTCGATTGAAGCGTTTCCTGTGGAACTACAGCGTTCACCAAACCATAATTCAACGCTGTAGGCGCATCAATCATTTTTGCGCTAAATATCATTTCTAAGGCGCGTCCTTTCCCTATGAGCTGCGGAAGGCGCTGTGTGCCTCCATACCCAGGGATAACACCTAAGGAAGTCTCAGGAAGACCCATGCGCGCATTATCGGAAGCAATTCGCACATGAGCAGCCATGGCTAATTCTAAGCCGCCTCCTAATGCAAATCCATTAATCGCCGCGATGACCGGTTTTGAAAATTCTTCAATCACATTGAAAACAGTCATGTGACCCGTCTTTGCAAGATCGGATCCTTCCGGGCCAGAAAAATCGGCAAATTCTTTAATGTCCGCACCTGCGACAAATGCCTTATCACCTGATCCAGTCATAATAACCACCTTAACAGCGTCATTACCTTGCATAGATTCAAAAGCCTCGTTAATCTCTGATAACGTTTGTTTGTTTAGCGCGTTAAGTTGTTTTGGCCGATTAATGACCAGCTTTGCAATGCCGTCAGTAACGGTGAGTTGTACATTTTCCATTTTAAGATCGGTTGTTTTGCTGTATAGGTATGGTGATGGTGAACGCAGCGCCCTGTCCTTTGTTTTCGAAGTCGATGGTTCCGCCGAAGTTTTGAATGAGATTGCGAACCATGGCCAGCCCTAATCCCATACCCGAACTTTTCGTTGTAAAATTGGGCTCAAAAACTCGCTCTTTCATTTCATCAGGAACGCCAATTCCGTTGTCGCTGACGGATATGATGCCTTTACCTTGTTCTTTTTGAACCCGTACCACAATCTCTGGCTGACGATCCTCTGGGACACTTTGTAGCGCGTTTTTAATTAGGTTGTGAATGATTCTTGACCATTGCTCTTTATCCACACTGGCATAAACAGGACCGTCTGACAGGAATTGAACGCCCCGGTCACTATATAGTGCAATTGCGCGATTAGTCAAATAAGAAACATCGTGCGTTTCTAAACGCAACGATGGCATTTGGGCAAATCTTGAAAACGCCTCTGCAATGGAGGTCAAGCCCTCTATCTCTTCGAGCAAATGCTTTGACATATCTTGAAGCTCGTTCAAATCATTCTCACGCTGCATCATTTGTAAAGTCAACTTCATTGGCGTTAGCGGATTTTTAATCTCATGGGCCACTTGCTGTGCCATTTCCTTCCAGGCACTTTCACGCTCGCTCTTTGCTAAGTCGACAGCTGTTTTCTCTAGTTTCTCAACCATCAAATTGTATTCCTGTATCAGTTGACCTATCTCATCATTGTGTCGCCAGGTCAGTTTTTCATTGCTCTGATTCAAACGCACCTTTTTCAACTTCGCCCCAACAATACTCATGTTTCGGCTGATGTAATTGGACAGTATTAAGGCAAGTAAAATACCCACGAATAATAGCAGAACATATATAAAACCCAGCTGACGAAGGAACTGATAATCTTTGTCAGGAATGAGGTTGTCATTTATCGCATATGGAACGCGTATGATAAGTTCTAAGGAATTGTCCGGGCTTATAATATTTCCAGTGCCTATTAAAAAGCCTTCTATTGCTTCGATCGCATAGTCCGGTTCTGATTTACGCGTCAGTGACTTTAATTCTACCCAAGACGGAAATAATTCGTCAGACGCTTCAAATACGTGGCTTCTTGCCAATAAAGCGCCATTAGGGTGATACAGCCCCAGATCTAATTTGTGAATGGATCCTATCTCGTCCATTCTAGTGCCGAGCACCGTTTTCCATTGAGTTGGTGACAATTCTTGACCTTGATATCCGCTAGTGATGTAGTCAATATGTGAAGAAATAGCATTTGCTTTACGCTCTAATCGCTCGTAATGGTAGTTCTTATTCTCTGCCTTAAAATGGTACAACGAAAACGTCCCCGTAAGCACGAAAGCCACGAGTAGAATCATCATCATGAATAAAAAGGTACGGACCCGGATGGTTAAGACTGCCATGTTTCTAAATTAAGGCAATACTCGCAGGTCGGAAAGGCTAATTGCGGAAATTTCTACAACCCAAATTTTTCACGGAGTGGGCGCGTGGGAATGATAATTTTACCGCCTAATTTACTATGGACGACCTCGCCAGACTTAAGCAAGCGCTGCGCAGTGGCACGGGAAATATCGAAAAGCTGCATGAGTTCAGCTACACTGATAAACTCCTTTTGGAGCAGTTCAGATTGTGACATGGTACTTAGATAGTGGTTTGGACCCCTAAAGTATACAGAAATTCTATTCTTCTACTCGTTACCAGTGTTTTACCACAACGATTGTCTCGATTGAGCCTATTTGACAAAAAACCCGCGGCTCGAACCGCGGGTTTTTTGATGTTTGTATAGGTTGTATTAACCCGCCAAGGCATCTGCACCACCCACAATCTCAAGGATTTCATTGGTGATCGCCGCCTGACGTGCCTTGTTGTATTCAAGCTTCAAATCTCCCTGTAGTGCTTTTGCATTGTCGGTTGCTTTGTGCATCGCCGTCATACGAGCACCATGCTCTGACGCATTCGCATCTAGAAGCGCTGCAAAGAATTGCGTCTTTAATGACGTCGGAATCAAATCGGCTAAAATTTCTTGCATCGAAGGCTCATAGATGTACTCTGTAGTGTCAGCCACTTCCTCAGTTCCTAATTGCTCGTCCATGGCTATCGGCAAAAATTGCTCTGTCTGCGGCTCTTGAACAGCTGCGTTCTTAAAGGAGTTATAAAGGATTACAACTTTATCAAACTCGCCGGCAATAAAACCGTCCATCAAGGCTTGCGCCTCTTGCTTGGCACCGTCAAACGTGATTTCATCCCAAAGTGCTGTGTTGCTGCTTACTTTGCGCGAATCGTTTTTAAAGGCATCGTGCGCTTTCTTTCCGACCGTAGCAATGGTATACTCAGCGGGGTTTGCAGCCATGTAACTCTTTGCCTTTTTAACAACACTTGAGTTAAATCCACCACAAAGACCTCTGTTCGAAGAAATCACCACCAAACGTACCTTGTTACCGTCACGAACTTCACCGTAGGCGTTTTCGCTACTATCCAATGTACTGGATGCTTTCTGAAGAATTTCAGTCAACTTAGAAGCATAAGGGCGCATCTGTACGATCGCATCTTGTGCTTTCTTCAATTTAGCAGCACTCACCATCTTCATCGCTGAAGTGATCTTCATTGTGCTACCAATAGAAGTGATTCTGTTTCTAAGTTCTTTTAAGTTCGCCATAGGACGTTAGTTTTTCCTTCCCTAAGGGAGGTAAATTACGCTTCGTAGTTAGGTAGTACTTCCGCAATAGACGCTTCAATAGCACCAATCTCTGCGTCCGTCCACTTGCCACCAGCTATGCTGTTAAGCGCGTCTTTCTTATTTCCTTCCATGTATTCGATAAGTGCACTTTCAAATGCTTTTACCTTATTTACTGGAACTTTGTTCAGTTTTCCTTTAGTACCTACATAGATGATCGCTACCTGGTGTGCAACCGACATCGGTGCATTCACACCTTGCTTCAGAATCTCCACGTTACGCTCACCTTTGTTGATCACAGACATTGTCGCTGCATCAAGGTCAGATCCAAACTTAGCAAACGCTTCTAGCTCACGGTACTGTGCTTGGTCAAGCTTCAGCGTACCGGATACTTTCTTCATCGGCTTGATCTGAGCAGAACCCCCTACACGCGATACAGAGATCCCTACGTTGATCGCAGGACGTACACCCGCGTTAAAGAGGTCGGCTTCTAGGAAGATCTGTCCGTCAGTAATAGAAATTACATTGGTAGGAATGTATGCAGATACATCACCCGCTTGTGTTTCAATGATCGGGAGTGCCGTTAAAGAACCGCCTCCTTTTACTTTGTCTTTCAGCGACTCAGGAAGGTCGTTCATTTGCGAAGCAATAGTATCATCAGCGATCACTTTTGCCGCACGCTCCAATAATCTTGAGTGCAAGTAGAATACATCACCTGGGTATGCCTCGCGACCTGGAGGACGGCGTAGCAACAATGAAACCTCACGGTAAGCTACTGCCTGCTTTGAAAGGTCATCATAGATGATCAAGCCTGGACGACCCGTATCGCGGAAGTACTCACCGATTGCTGCACCAGCAAATGGCGCATAGAACTGCATCGGTGCAGGATCAGAAGCGTTCGCCGCAACAATCGTAGTGTACTGCATTGCACCAGCGTCTTCCAACGTCTTAGCAATACCTGCAACTGTAGAGCCTTTCTGACCTACAGCAACGTAGATACAGTATACCGGCTCACCCTTGTCGAAGAACTCCTTCTGGTTAATAATAGTATCGATCGCAACAGTAGTCTTACCTGTCTGACGGTCACCGATAATAAGCTCACGTTGACCACGACCAATTGGAATCATAGCATCAATTGACTTGATACCTGTTTGCATTGGTTCGTTCACAGGCTGACGGAAAATTACTCCTGGTGCTTTACGCTCCAATGGCAACTCAAATGTTTCGCCCTGAATCGGTCCTTTACCGTCGATGGGTTTACCCAAAGTATCAACCACACGGCCCACAACTCCCTCACCTACGTTTATAGATGCAATAGTGTTTGTACGTTTAACAGTGGTTCCCTCCTTGATGTCCGTAGACGGCGCGAGCAATACGATACCGACGTTGTCCTCTTCTAAGTTCAATACGATACCTTTTTGGCCGTTTTCGAACTGTACCAACTCACCCGATTGTGCGTTTGCCAAACCGTAAGCACGTGCAATACCATCACCTACTTCAAGTACGGTACCCACTTCGTTTAGGTCAGCGCCATCGCTAAAACCAGATAATTGTTGCTTAAGGATTGCTGAAATTTCAGCTGGATTTACTTCTGCCATGATCCTCTATTTAAGGTCTTTTTTTTCTGTTGTAATACTTGGTGACTAGTCAATCATTGCGTTGCGCAATGCTCTTAGTTTACCGGAAATTGTATTGTCTATTTGGTATCCTTCCACTTCCAACTTCAATCCACCGATAACGGTAGCGTCGACTTCTTCAGTGAGCAATACCTCTTTGCTCAATTGGCTCGATAATTTCGAAACCAATTTCTCTTTATCACTTGGAGACAAAGCAACAGCACTCACCACGTGAGCCTCAATGATTCCTTTGTGCGCTAAAACGTCTTTTTCAAACTTCTCGCAAACTTTAGCCAAATGCTCTTCGCGACCGTTGTTAGCAAGCAGCATAATGAAACCCTCGAAAAGTTCACTCACCTTTCCGCCGAAAACCTCTTTTAAGATCGCCTGCTTCTTGTGCGATTTAACCACTGGATTCTTAAGCAACAATGCTAGTTCTCCAGATGCTAAAACCGATTCCTTTGTTAAAGCGGCATCAGCGCGAACGACGTCTAATACGTTTTGTTCAATCGACAATTCTAATAAGGCTTTGCTGTAACGGGTTGCGACTCTTGGATAATTCATACCTGTTCTTAGTTGAATTTCACGTCTTCAATGATCTTACCAATCATTGCTGTTTGCTTGTTTTCAGCACTCAACTCTTGGCCCAAAATCTTTTCAGCAACATCGATACTCAATGAAGCCGCCTGATTCTTAAGCTCAGCAATTGCCGCTGTTTTCTCCGCTTCAATTGCCGCTTTCGCAGATACAATAGCCTTATCAGCTTCCGTAGCCGCTGCGTCTTTTGCCTCAGAAATCATCTTGTTTTTCATGTCACGCGCCTCTTTTAGGATACGCTCACGCTCTTCGCGGGCTTCCCTTAAAACAGCCTCATTATCTGCCTGAAGTGACTTCATTTCTTCACGTGCCTTCTCTGCTGCTTTCAGAGCGCCTTCGATGGACTCTTCTCTTTCGTTAACAGCCTCTAAAATTGGCTTCCACGCGAACTTTCTTAACAAGAAAATCAACAAAACAAAGACTAGAACTTGCCATATAAACAAGCCGTAAGAGAAATCTTGAATTAATTTATCCATAATTGATTTATTGAATCAAACT
>ERZ891134.1331-NODE-1331-length-17250-cov-6.737133_pt1 | contig 17250 bp, 9 predicted proteins | sample MGYA00520888_ERZ891134 | MGnify/ENA primary metagenome ERZ891134 (study PRJEB32303, sample SAMEA104408692) | aquatic metagenome | biome: Brackish water; feature: Coastal; material: water | place: Baltic Sea | collected 2014-10-23 | depth 10 m ... | reverse complement strand
AAGAAATCTTAAATTTATAGTTTTAATATTTAATAGAACTAATATTTAAATAGTAACACTATACAGGACATGCTTCAATCTTATGGATATGACTAAGCGATTATATTTTATTTTAACATTATTATTATTTACTGAATGTACAAAGATAGATAGGGGGTCAAATCCTAATATAATTTATATTCTTACCGATGATTTAGGTTATGGCGATATTGGTGTTTATGGTGCTACGGATATTAAGACACCCAACATAGATTATTTGGCTAATAATGGGGTCCTTTTTACTGATTTTTATTCTGCATCTTCAGTATGTACACCATCTAGAGCTGGACTTTTAACAGGGCGTTATCCTCAAAGAATGGGTGTTAATGGTGTGTTTTTTCCAGAGAGTTTCCAGGGTATGCCTGCAGAGGAATTTACAATTGCTGAGATGTTGAAAGAGAAAAACTATAAAACAGGATTAATTGGTAAATGGCATCTAGGACATCATCAAAGTTTTTTACCTCTTTCACAAGGTTTTGACGAATATTTTGGTATTCCATACAGTAATGATATGGAAAGCGTTGTGTATATGAGAGGTAATAAAGTTTTTTCACATACGGTTGATCAAACACAACTAACTAAAACTTATACACAAGAGGCAATCGATTTTATTGACAGAGCCAAAGAGCAACCATTTTTTCTATTTTTTTCACATAATATGCCTCATGTACCACTTTATGCATCTGATGATTTTTTAGGTAGTTCTGATCGAGGTTTATATGGTGACGTGGTACAGGAAATAGACTGGAGTGTAGGTCAAATAATTCAAAAGTTAAAAGATGATGATTTACTTAATAATACATTAATAGTTTTTTCTAGTGATAATGGACCCTGGTTGGTTATGGAAGATCACGGTGGTAGTTCGGGCGGTCTAAGAGAAGGTAAAATGTATTCTTTTGATGGTGGTATGAAAGTGCCATTAATTGCAATGTGGGCGTCGTATATACCATCCAATACTAGGGTTGTTGAGATGGCCACCCAACTTGATTGGTTCCCAACTATTACAGAAATAACTGGTTTTAAAATTCCTAAAAACTTATTAATAGATGGAGTAAGTATCGCTAAAGTACTTAACAATACAGAAAAACGAGAAAATGAGGGGTTTTTATTTTTAGAATATGAAGAGTTAACGGGTTACCGAAAAGGTGACTGGAAAGTAAAAAGACCGTCTAAGGGTTTTGAGGGTACATGGTGGAAAAATGCATCTTCTGGACACGATTCATTGTTGTTTAATTTGAAAAATGATCCATTTGAAATAGATAATCTATTTGATGCAAATAAAGAATTTGCACGAAAATTATTTAATGAAATGGAGAAGGAATACTCTAATTTAGGCGAACTACCACCATCTATAAATCTTCGAACACCTGCAGATGAAAGTCACTTAGAATACCTAAATTCAAAAAACTCCCCGTAGTAGATTTTAGTTATTTAGGAAACGTCCTAGCCATTGTTGGACTTAGTGTAATGAGGCAAACTAAGAGGTAAAATGTTAAGCCTACTAAAAAGCTTGGTGTATATCCAGTGGACATTGAGAGTAACACTGCTAGTATTGAACCCAAAACTGACATGGAACCATTTATTCCATACATCCAGGGTATAAATTCATTCAGTCCATTTTTGTTTAGTAGATCTATTAAAGATGGGAATGGAATTCCTAGAAAAAACCCGAAAGGCAACATTAAGACAAAAGTAACTATAGCTCTTAATACTAGATTATATGGCAATAAATATTCTAGTATAATTGGGTATAAAAAAATAACAATTAGACCCAATCCAATTATAATCGCACATGTTAGCCCAATTTTCTTTCTAATAGTCTTAAATGAGATGCTATTAATTTTATAGCTACCTACACCCATACCAATTAACAAAGAACTAAGTAATACTGATAAAGATATAGTTGGTGATCCGAGGTATAAGATTAGTTTTTGGAATAAGGAAATTTCGATCATCATAAAACCAACACCAATACTAGTAAACAATAAAATTAAAAGAATCATATTGTTATAATCATTATCTGAAACTGATTTTCTGATGCTAAGAAAAGGAACTACCAACACAACCAAACAAAGAATAAGAACAAATATCGTTAGTTTGCTATAGAGTGAAGGAATACCTTTTTCAATATTAAAAAAATAGGGGTTGTCATCGCTAACCGGTTTTAAATCATAATCATAGGAATCGATAATTACATTTAAACTATTAGTATTACCATTTTTAATTCTTCTTAAAAAATTATTAACGGTTGTGTTTTTTAAGATGTCCCAAAAATAAGGAACATATGTTAGATCAGGAGCTTCTTCAATTAAGGTATTCATTAATTGGAATCTGTTGCCTATCTGTTCTCTTGAATATGGTTTTTTTTGAACAATAATTGATGGCGCATATTCAGACTCAAATATTATCAAATGGTCGAAAATATTATTTGCATTAAGGCCTGTTTTTTCAAATGCTTTTATAATTGTTACAATTAAACGCTTCAGTTCCCAAGTATTATGCATTGTAAATATTAAACGACCCTCATCGGTTAAATTATTTAAATAATCTTCTATAGCCTCTACGGTTAAGAGATGATTTTCACTTAATGCAAAGTTATCAATACTTTGAAGCTGCTGAGTCGAGGGAAGTGACATAAAAATAATGTCATAATTTTCTTTTGACCGCTTCACATATTGTCTTCCTTCCCCAATTTTTATTTTAATATTTGGAAATTGACTATATATACCACCATTAAACGATTCATTATCTTTAACAACATTTACAAAATCTGGATTAATTTCAATACCAACTATATTACTTACTCCAGTCAGTAAGCCACCTAATATTTCTCTTCCACCACCTGGACCAATAACTAACATGTTATTTTTTTCATTGGGTTGCAAAAATAGAAGAGGTACAAATCCTGATGATTCAAGTAGTAGTTTAGATAATATTGGGTCTTGATTATTTAAATTACCATCAAATCGAAGCATTGGAGTACCTGCAGCACCATCTATGAATAGATGTCTAACTACATCTTGATGATTGTACTCAACTAAATCAGCACGACCATAAATACTCCATCTAGAATCGGTTATGATTTTTTGAATATTTCTATTTGGGTAAGTAAAATGAAAATCTTTTTCAGCAAATTCACCAATTGGGATTTTCTTTAGGATACTATTTTGACCATTTAGTGATAGGAAACCTAATAATGAAAGCGTTATAAAAAATGATATAACATTGTATAATTTATTGTATTGGCTGATAGATATTGATAAGGCTACACTGATTAATAAAATACTTATGGCTAGTATTCCATTACTAGGATTAAGGTATGTGATTAGTACTATTGCTAATATAGAGCCAGTTGCAGAGCCAATTAAATCTGCCCCATAGATTTTATAACTTATATGTGCAAAATGTTTGAATACATTAGCATAAAAAATACCAGATAAAAAGAAGGGTATAATTATTGTTGCGAAGTATAGAAAATAATTTGTTGCAATCGCGTCGATAGAGCTAAACAGAAAAAATACTAGATAAGAAATACTTAATATTATTAGATTTTTGGTTAGGCTACTTACTAGGGATGTTGGTTTTCTTTTATCAAAATAATAGTGGGCGAAAATAGCGCCTAGTGATAATCCGAGAATTGCTAGTGAGATTATAATAAAAGCGAAATGATTAACAAATATTACAGATGTTATACGGGTTGCTAATATTTCGAAACATAGAGTAGAAGAGGAGACTACAAATAAAGAATAAAGAATCATTCTATTGTTTATCATAGATACCATTTTTAATGTTTTTCGAAATGATATCGTCGAAGGTAATTACTGGATATTTTGAAGCTAATACATCTTTAACTCTTTGATTTAATTGCTCTCTATAGTAAGCTTCAAAAAGTTTTTCTAGGTTCTCTATTTCATTAAAGGTAGGTACCTTTTCTTCAATTTTTCTTGAACTCTTAATAACTGCAAATTTTTGTATACCTAGTTCATAAGTATTTATAGGTCCTATGATCTCATTAGGTTCCATTTCAAACGCAATATTACCTAAAATTGGTTCTTCTTTACTGTAGTATGAACTTATTTTACCCTCTTTATTTTTTATAAAACTTTTGACTTTATAGGTTCTGTTAGCAGCTTGCTCAAAAGACTCGCCAGCATTGATATTTTCAATCATTTTTAATGCCTCACTTTTTTCATAGAATAGCTTGACATAAATGGAGGTTAAGGCATATTGATATAAAAGCGAGTCTTTATGTTCATTATAAAATTCTTTTAAAAAAGTATCATTCGCTGTAGGTATTTTATTATCAACATTTTCAATTGTATAGATCTTTTGATATTGAAACTCTAATGCATCTGTTGCATTCCCTGTTAAAATTTTTTCATCATAACCTAAATCTTTGGCTTTCTTTATAATTAGATCTGTCCTTATCGCTTCAACGATATAGTTTTTCAGATCATTTTCAGAAATATCTTTTTCAATACCTGGAATCAATATGTCATTCAAAAAGTAAAGTAGGTCATCATATTTAATCTCTTCTAAATTATTTGAAATAATGGTTTTATTATTGCTCAAATTAATGGCTTCATTTATAGTATCCTTGTACCTACCTAGAAAAAAACTGTCTTCTTTAGACCAATTTGTAATTTCTTTGACTGCTTCTTCATTCCACTTAAAATCCTTTGTATCTACAATGTTGTCTTCCATGAATGCAAATTCTTGGAGAGCTCTATCTAAATATTGTTCTCTTAAATTTTTAATTATTGTTGGCCTGATATCATTTAATTGAGGTATATCGATAATTTTAATATCGCTTATCTTAATTATGTAGTACATGGATTCGGATTCTAGTACTTCAATATCTCCAATATTCATAGTAGAAATTGCTCTATTAGTTGAATTTAGCCAACCATTTCGCCAGTTGATCGGTGGCATGAGGCCATTATTATTGTTTGTAATATCTTCTGAATATCTGCTTACAAGTATATCAAAGTCTGTTCCAGAATTAATTTCTGACAATATTTGATCTATTCTAGATTTTACATTTGTTTCTGAGTTAGAGTTTTGGTTATGAAATTTATTCAGTACTAATTGTTGATACGTTATTTCTTTATTCATCAACTGGTAATAACTAGTAATGGATGCCTCATTGATATACTTGCCTAAGTATTCCTCTTCAAAATATAATCTTCGTATTTCTTCATTAACATAACGCTGAATAGGATTCATCAGTTTTTTGTTTTCATACATCTCTTCTTTTTTAAAGTCAGCTACTTTTCTTTTAAACAATACGAGCGATTGTAGTGCCTCTTGATAGCCTTGTTTAGGATTATCTCGATACTTTAAATCAAATTGATAATCTCTATAATGATTTTGGAGTTCATTGAAACTTATATCTCCGATACCCTTAACACTTGCAACTATATCAGCTTCCCTATGCTGAATATTTGAGCAGTTAGTTAATATCACGGCAGTGAAAATTAAATGTATTACAGTAGAAACTAATTTTACTTTAAATGACATGAAAAAGTTGTTTATCTCTTTGTTGGTGTTGAGGGATTAAGATATGACTTATGAAAAAACCCCAGCTTCAAAATTTATGAAGCCGGGGTTTAAAGCATTTAAGGTATAAAAAATAGTATTTATTTAATAAGTGACATTTTCTTTGTTATTGACAAGTTTGCACTTGTTAACTCATAAATATACATACCACTGGCAAGGTTACTTGCATCAAATGTTACATTATTTAAACCAGCAGTATACTGTTCGTTGTTAATCAAAGTTGCAACTTCTCTACCCAATAAATCATAAACCTTAAGTGAAATTTCCATTGTAATTGGAAGGTTAAAACTTATAGTTGTAGAAGGATTAAATGGATTAGGATAGTTCTGATTTAATTTGATTGATACTGGTATATCTGAATCTACTCTTTCATTATTTACACCAACTGCGTTACCGGTTTCTAGAGCTGTTCTTAATTTAGCATAGTGCTGATCTCGGTTTTGATCAAAATTAGCCTTCTCAGCTGGGAACCAGTTTAAATCACCTAAAGGTTGTCCATCTGTACTGGCAGTTAGGTATTGTGAATTAGAATAAGATAAATCAGCTAGAACAGGGAAATCAGAGAAAACAAAACCTTGTCCTGCTTCCCAAGGATTATCTGTAGCTCTCCAATGAGCCATTGGATCAGATGGTACCGAAGCAGCAGCTACACTCCAAGCTATTAAATCATCAACAGCATCTGTCATCAAACCTGCTGGATCAGTGAAGGATGGCGCACCTCCCTCAATCCATTCATTGTTTTGCAAATAAGGATATGTTTCGTCGTCACTAAACATAGAACTAGTTCTCGAATTCATAGTAATTGTTTGGGGTACCCAGGTATTATTACCCTCAACACAAGATGAGCCGCCTTCATCAGCAGGGCAAATAACGCCAGCATCGTTCAATTGCGTAGAAATAGTAGCTAGTTTATCATCCCAAAAAACTCCATTATTTGTAACAAGAACATGGCGATTATTTGGTCCAAATTCAGTCGGCTCAATACCTAGAGTTTCTCTAATCCAGGTAGAATCTATGGCTAATCGTTCAATACCGTCAGTATCAATATATCGAACACTGTCAACATTAATAATACCATGAGGCATTCTATCTTGATCAGTTTCACCATAGTCCAAGCCAGGTACGTATGCCTGCACGTTACTATTAACAAATAAATTATTGGAAACAGTAAAATCACTTTGATAACCCATAGTTGCAAAAACTTGACCCGACATATTTACAAATGTATTATGATTGAAAATAGCCCTATTAATAGGATATCCACGCATTTTATATATCATACCTGATCCCATAATATGGGTAGTATTCTCCACATGCATAAGTACAGTGTTATTATTTACGTTGTCCCATACACCACCATTTCGTCTACAAGGCTGACCACTCATGTTCACAAAATACCCATTTTTCACTGTAAGTGATGAACCTGTTGATGGATTTGATTGAGCAAATACCCACTTAGTAGATTCCATCATAACTCCATCTAGAGTAAGATGTTTATCAGCAGCAGTTGCTACAAAGAATGTCCATCCCAAGTTACCCCCTGTATTAGTCTGTGATATGGCAACATTCTTAATTGTTGTATCATCGCTGTAACGTATATTTCCATTAGCTTTTTGATCTGCATCAACAAACATGCCAGATACTACAGCAGGATATCCATCTGCAGTTGCGTCTTTGGTTTGGACTATACTTTTAGCAGCCTGACCAGCGATAGTCATTGGACGTCCATTATTTGTGACTGGATTTAATAACGGATACCATCCAGATCTTTTTAACTCATATACTCTACCTGTAGGTACTTCAGTAGTATCAGACTGAAGTACATTTACGAGTGAGTTTGGCTGTGATTCCATGTCATAGTAGTCCTTAACAAGCAGTGTGTCACCGCGGACTTCAGATACAAATGGATCATAACCCATCTGTGCGAAAGCACTTGAGTAGCTTAAGACAATTGTTATAATTAGTAGCAGTATTTTTTTCATATTTATGCCTAGTATTATTTTATTTTAGTTAACTATTCATTTGAATAAATATTTTTATAATCTTCAAAAGCTATATCTAAGACCAATCTGAAATCTCCTAGCATAATATGAGGTTCGGGTCAAGTTATTTAAAACCTGTCCTTCAGGATCTCGTTTAAACTTTTGATAATTTTTATTTGGTAAATAACCAATGTTCATTGCGTTTAGAAATAAGCTTAATCCATCAAAGGGCATTTTCTGTCTAATTGTAAGATCCCAATCATGACTATTCCCACTAAATTGATCTTGTTCAGGGCGATTAGCAACTCTTGTAATAACATTCCCTTGCATTCGATACGAAACACGTCCAGAAAACCCTTTATAATCATAGCCAATAGACATATTAACTAAGTGGTTTCCTTGTTGGATTAGACGTGCTGTTCTCATAGTGTCAAAAGGGACAGCTATAGGTATACAGAACCGACCACTACAATCTTCCTCTTGTTTATAATTTGTTTGTGCATAGTCCATACTAGAAAATGTTCGAGTATAATTTACACTCAACACAATATTACTCCACAAATTAGGCAAGTACCATAAATGAGTTTGCCAGTCAAATTCTACCCCTCTAAGGTGAGCTGGATATGGATTATTAAAAAACGTAGTAATGCTAGCTTTTGAACTTGGAGCTTGAAAATTAATTCTAGCAATTTCAGATAAGGATGGATAGATAATGCTTTCGTCTAGGTTTTCATATAATCTGACTTCGGAATAAAACATGTTATTTATTTCTTTATAAAAAGCACCAATAGTAAATAATCCAATTTGATTATTATAAAGAGATAAATAAGCATCAAAATTATTAGATACTGCAGGTTTTAGATTAGGATTCCCAGCTCTTCCTGATTCAGAAGATCCATAATATACACTAGGAACTATAGCACTATAATCAGGCCTTGAAAGCGATTTTGTATACGCGAGTCTAAGATCAATATTACTATTAATTTTGTACTGCAATTGTATATTTGGAAACCAATGTGCAATACTTTTATTTGTAGTAGTTAATGAATCTGCGACAAATTGTATTTCAGGTGTATCGAGTTCATCGTTTGGAATACGAGCATTACCATCAATAGGATGAGTTGTTAGAGTCATGTTCGCATCATAATCTGAATGTAAATCCTCATATCGTATTCCGCCCAGAACACGAAACTTATTCCATAGATTAAAATTTATCATACCATAAAAAGCGGATATTGTTTCGATACCTGAATAATCATTCCTTCTTGAGTCTGCTTTGTGAAACCCCCAATTCCCACTTGCTAAACGTACATAATGATCCATTAAGTCTGTATCTATTACCTGACTCATTTTGTAGTCACCACCTAAATAATTTGAGCCTCTTCCGTCACCATATTTATGATTTTTAAAGTTTGAGAATAATGGTGGTCTAGTTGGGTCCATTCCTTTCTCTCTCATCCATTCTTCGGCAAGACTATTTGAAAAAGTTGGGTTTTCAGCTATTCGTGCAGTTATTCTGTCTTGCCCATTTTCTCTTTCAGAGGTTTTATATACCCCTCCTGCTTTTAGTTCACCAGTAATATTGTCAGAAATACCTACTGGAAAAGTCATATCTAATTTAGCTACCTTTTGCCATTCTGAAAATTCTTGATATTGTCTCTCACCTCTTGTTGGGGTAATATCTGATTCTAGGTATGTAGGATTGAATTCTAATTGATAAATATCTTCTGGTGTTAGTAGAAGTCTTTCATTAACTGGGAAATTTGATAAGAAAGGTGAAATCGAGGCATTCTGAAAGTCGAAACTATTATTTTGCCCATAACGTAAGTCAGTATTTTTATCACTAAAAGCACTTGAAAGACTTAGATTAATTTTTACAAAATCAAAATCATTTTCAATTTGTAAGGCATTTATTAACAGTTGCTTACTACTAATATCTCTGTCTGTATCAAATCGTCGTTCTCCGTCGGCAAGTAATAGTCTATCTAGGTGACCTGTATAATTGTTATTTGTAGCAGCATATGTATTTTGCAGAGCTATTTTGGTATTCGATAATTTGAAATCTAGAATTAAATTTCCACCAGTTTGCTCTGTTATACGAACTTGATCACCATATACAAAGCTATTCATTGCATACACTGCTTCACCATAGGGTAGTACTTCGTCTGTAACGTTCTGTATGCTATATTCAGCTTGTGAGTAATCCCCACCTCCATTACTTCTATTTGCATTTAATTGAACAAAAACACCAAGTTTATTCTTTAAAAATCTATTACTTACACTGCCCCAAATTTGATAATTATCTGCAGTTTCATCTTGAGTATTATAGCTTCCTTCCATTAAAAAATCGAAGCGTAAATCCTCTGGTGCTTCTTGCAGCCTTAAATTAACTGTACCACCGATTGCATTTGCGTCCATATCTGGTGTTATAGCTTTTGTAACATCAATACCGGCTAACATATTTGATGATATAAATCCCAAATTTGTAGCTCTATCATTCATAGAGGTTGATGGTAACTGAATTCCATTTACAGTAATTGCATTCATTGAAGCTTTAATGCCTCTCAATACAATTTTATCACCACCCTCAAGTGAAACACCTGGGAGTCTACTTATTGCTGTTGCAGCACTGGCATCGGGTAATTCTCGAATTTTTTCTGCTGAAACAACGTTTTTGATTGTACGAGAATTAATTTGTTCATTTATAGCACTTTTTTGACCAGAAGCTTGTGAACTTACTACAACTTCCTGTCCTTCAAGTGTTTGAGGTTTAAGCGTAAAGTTAATAACAGTATTTTCCTCACTTATAACGTTAATAGTCCTCTCAATAGACTCATACCCGATGTAACTTACGATTAATATTTGCTCACCTACAGGTATACGGCGAATGATGTACTCACCGTACTCATCTGTCGAAGTTCCTAAACTTGTGCCTTTGATTAATAAGTTGACACCAATTAGTGTTTCTCCATCAATGGATTCTGAAACAATACCACTAACATTACCAAATCGATTATTTTGGGATTGGTCTTGAGCTTTTAGGCAAGTTGCAGATAGAACTGTTAACAGTAAATAGAGTAAGGATGATTTAAGTGCATACATTATTTTTATTCACTTATTTTGGTTAGCTAAAATGTGAAAAAATGCTTTTTTATAGTCTACTATCAATATAGATATTATGGGCAAATATCCAAATAAATTGTGCAAAATAAGGCTCAAAATTTGAGCAAAATTTGCTCAAAATGTACGCTCCTTTCAGATAGTATAAAATTAAAGTAGAAACAAATAAACGTAGTAACGATCTATTTAATTAAACTCATTTTTTTTACTTCACGAAATGCATCCGTTTGCATTTCATAAAAGTAAACGCCACTAGATAATGCGTCTGCGTTAAAGTATATATTATGATTACCTGCTACCTTTGTTTCATTCAATAATCGTTGTACGACTCTTCCTGTAATATCATATACAGTTATACGTACATGAGTATTATTAGGTATGGTAAAATTGATATAGGTTGAGGGATTAAATGGATTAGGATAATTTTGTGACAGACTATACCCAACAGGAATTTGTTCAATAATTTCATTACTAACATTATACGTAACATTTGCAGTATCTACGTAAGCACGTAACCACTGCAAAGCAGGCCTTTCTTCTCCATTACTCCTCATTAAATAAGCATCAAATTCATCTCTCCACATTCCTCTCTGCCACCCCCAAAATGTTACTCCCATTACAGATTGGTGTTCCCAGAATACTGGAAAAATACGCTGTATATCTTCTAATTGTTTTTCATCAGAAGCACTATTTGAACTTCCGGGAAGACCATCAATATCCATTTCAGTTGCTTGTATAGGCAGACCAGTGTCAGCTAACTTATTTAAAATATTTTTCATACTTGTGGCTGAGCCTCGGGTACTAAAAGCGTGAGCTTGAACCCCTATAGCATCTATTAGACCTCTATTTTGAAGTAATTTTATTATTTTAATATAGCTATCAGCTGCTGTAGGATTACCCATGATCCCATAATCATTTATCATAAGTGGAGTAGTTGGAAAGTGTTTTCTAGCCATCTCAAATGCGGTAATTATCCAGTCATATCCAGTTTCGCCAGTACCGCCCAAGGCATCGATATAATTTGCAGGACCTTCTGTACCATTAGGACGATTATGACCAGCCAAAGATTCATTTACTACTTCAAGATAATCGATATCCGGATATCTTTCAGCGACTGCCTCCATCCATTCATCAATCTCCACTAACTGTTCTTCTGAGCTTAGATTATTAATCCAGTTAGGTTGTTGATTTCCCCAAATAAGTACATGAAATCTGAAAGGATATCCATTTTCCTTAGCAAAGTTGTACCCTTGGTCTAAATATGTCCAATTCATGACATCTCGAACCCTTTCGATACTTCCCCATTTTCCTGCATTTCCAGGTACAATCTGATTCCAGTAATAGGTAAAGTAATTATCCCAGTCAGCAACTGATCTAAAGTTATTACCTAACCATTTAGTTTTATTTTTGGCTATAGGCTCCTTTGGTTCGACGGGTGGTTCCAATGAGCCAGCTTCAGACTTGTTTAAGTTATCAACGGTGTAGTAATAAGAAGATAGGCCAAAAGCTATTTTATCTATTTTTAATCCGATTTCACGCGCACCAATCTGAAATATTTTGTTTAGGCTATCGGGGTTATCTAATATTATTGGTTGATAAAACTCGGATGTATTTCTATTTAAAATCACCCATTTCCATGTTTGGTGTCCTACATAACCTTTACTTCTGACGATCGAACCTGGAATATCAAATCCTGCATTAGCAAGATCGTCTACTATTGTCCAATATGCAGCTGTGTTTGAACTAAACTGGCCAAAGTTTTTTGGTAAAAACCAGCTATCATTTTCAGTTGAATCAACACCTACCCAAATTCTAGCAAATATATCATAAGCACCTGTATCAGGAAAATTCAATTCATAGCTAGCAGTACGATTATTTCCAGGAATGGAGTCATTTCCGGTACTTTCATTATAGTCGGTTGAGATAGTTATGTATGTATTCCCATCATCATTATCAGTTTCAGTAATCCACTCACTACCTTTTATTCCACTTTCAGCTTCAAGTACAATGGGCTCTCCAACGATTCTAGGATACGATATACTAAAATCATCAATCCAAATTGTATCTCCTATATTTTCACTGAAATTAAAGTGTATAGGAGCCCTTGCTACAGTGTCATTATTATTAACTTCAAATTCAAAGCTATATTCAGTCCAAGTAGTTCCAATATCGACTTTACCTACTCTACCTAGTTCACCAGAATAATCTGGCCTTCCAATTGTAATATTTGCTAAGGACCCGTTAGATGAGGCTTTTAGCCATACTTTGTAGGTATGTGTTAGCCCTGGCACCAGTTTTATTGGTTCATTTACAACTTGAATATTCCATTGATTTGCTCCAATACTACCAACTACAACCTGTAAAGCTTTTTCACCTGCATGAACATGCTGGTCTGTTATTCTAAATTCAGCTTCAGAGTCCGCAGCAACGATTAAGCTCCAATCACTGATATCCGTTGAGTCACCAACATTAGCGTTTTCAAAGCCACCATTACTATTCAAAATGATTTGTTGTGCATAACCATTTTTGCATAATATGGCCAATGAAAAAATGCAAAACCAAATTATTTGACCACGACTTCCTAATTTAATTTTATTTAAATAGACTGATAATTCGTGTAACATTAGGTTCATGATTAGTTTTATAGTTGACTTTCTGCAAGTTTAAGGATAGAAAAAAAAGCGTCTTTAGGGTTATTTTGGCGGTCAAATAATAATGGATAGTTTACTCTTTCAGAGGGTAAATAATTAAGCCATGAATTATGATCAGATATCCCCCAAAATGTCACTCTTTTAATAATGTCTCTTTGGCTGAGATATAATTCAAAAAGTTCTTCATATGTGTTGGTTAATTCTTTTTCAATATTTTTTGGGAGCCCATCTATGTAGATATTTGTATCCGAATTTAAGGTTCCATTGTCATCTCTGATTTCAGGTAATACATTTATATCAAGCTCAGTAATCATTATATCTATACCTAGTAAGGAAAGCTCTTCTATAGATTTCTCAATATCGTTTATTGAGGGCATATTAGTAAGTTTGTAATGACTTTGTGAACCAATTCCAGTGATTGGAATACCTGCATTAAGCATATTTTTTATGGCCTTGGTTATACCATTTCTTTTTGCGGTATTCTCCATATTGTAATCATTATAATATAAATGAGCTTCACTGTCCGCTTCTCTTGCATATTGAAATGCCTTTGCTATGTAATCTTCACCGATTATTTGATACCATCTTGATTCTCTATAGCTTCCATCTTCATTGAAGGCCTCATTTACAACATCCCAAGCATCAACCCTTCCTTTATATCTGCCTATAATAGTATAGATGTGTTCTTGCATTCTTTTTAGTAAAATTTCTCTACTCACAGAATTACCATCATCATCTTCAAATACCCAGTTTGGTGTTTGATGGTGCCATATTAGTGTATGGGCAACTATAAATTTATTATGTTCATTTGCTAATTCTACAAACTGATCAGCAGTTGTAAAATTATACACACCAGGTTTTGGATGAATTTCTTCCCACTTCATTACATTTTCTGGTGTAAATGCATTAAAATGCTCTAGAGCTAGTTGTAAACCTTCTTTATCTGGTACAATTGTATTGGCTATGTAATAACCTCTACGATCTGCTCGGACGGTGTCTGCTAAATGTGAATTCTCAACGGATATAATTTGTGCACGATTTAAAGCTGTACCAATGAAGAATGCATCTTCATATGCTTTATATAATGATTTCTCGTTGTGATAGTGTGCAGCTACTGATACCAATAAAGTGACCATTATAGCATACTTTATGCGATCAAGTTTCATTTATTTATCCGTTATTTTTCAAATCTAGTTCAATTTCTACCATTTTTTCATCTGTAATTGGATAAAATAAGACTAGAAAACCACCAATTATTCCAAATAATGCAGGAAAAACACTCATCAACATTTTTATACCAAGTAATGTTGATTCAGTCTGAATTTCATTGGCAACGAAGCCATACCCCTCCAGAACCCAACCAACTATGGTTCCTCCAGCAGTCAGTCCCATTTTTAATGCAAATAGTGAAGCAGCCATGATTAAAGCAGTAGATCTACGTCCAAATTTCCATTCACCATAGTCAGCAGTATCAGTATACATTGCCCATTGTGTTACAGAAACAGAACCAAAGAAAAAAGAGACCAGCGCATTTAATGTGTAAATCAGGATGATATTCTCAGGGGCAAGAAAATAAAATAGTAACGAGCAGATTGCGCTCATAATTAGAAATCGAGAATAGATAGTTTTTTTTGAAAAGTATTTATTGATTCGACTAGTTAATAAAGCTCCTATAAACGTTGCAACAGTACCCACACCGATAAACGATGAAGTAAAAAGTGCGTAACCTAAATCGATATTCATACCCAATAAATTAAGTTCTTGATTACCCACAAAATATCTAAAATAATAAGTAGTAGATGAACCTCTCATAACTATAAAAGTCAGCTGAAAGAAGGTTGCTAGACCCATTAGAATCCATGGTTTATTCTTCATGAGGTCCTTTAGATCATCTTTAATTCTATTTTGTTTACTAACTTTGGGCAAAACACGTTCTTTCGTTAAGGAAAAAGTTCCAAATAATAATGCTGCCGCAACTATGCCATACAGCACCATCACCATCCTCCAGCCGATAGCTTCATTACCAGAACCAAGGTATTCCACCAAGCCTAAGGTTACAGCGCCTGCAATAAATTGCCCAATGAAAGCAAATGCGAATCTATACTGAGAAACTGAAGTCCTTTCAGCAGAATTTGGTGTTATTACACCCATTAAAGCAGCATATGGTACATTCACACCTGTATACATCATCATAAGCAGTATATAGGTAACGTAGGCATAGATTAAATTTCCAGATGCACCAAAATTTGGGGTATTAAATGCAAAGAACCCCGCTAAACCTATAGGTATAGCGAAACCAGCAATATAAGGGCGAAATTTACCCCATTTTGTGTCTGTACGGTCGGCGATCACCCCCATTAACGGATCATTTGCAGCATCCCAAAATCTTGAAAAAAGCATCATAGTACCCATTGCTGCTGGGGCTAATCCAAAAACATCTGTGTAAAAAATTGGCATGAAGACAACAAACGTTTGGAAATAAAGATTGGAAGCCATGTCACCCAGACCATAACCAATTTTTTCTTTTTTACTTAGATATTGCTTTAGTTCAGCCATAAATCAATTCATTTTAGGTTAGTTACTTTCAACAAGCTGAATGATTGAATCTACAATCGGTTTAGCTTTACCGTTTCTATCAAATAAAAGAGGATAGTTTGTTCGATTAGGTACTGGCCATTCATTTTTCCATGAGTCCCCGTCAGTTACACCCCAAGTAGTAACTCTATTAATCTTATTTGAATGTTCTAAAAATACTTTATGAAGCATCTGAAATTGAACAATTTGTTTATTCTGAATTGTGTCAGGTAAAAAACTTTTATATGGGTTCAATTCATAATTCGATGACACATTCACATTGAGATCGGCACCTTGATATCCTGACGGATTTGGTAATACATCAATATCTAATTCAGTGATTGCGATGTAACCTAATTCTTTAAATTTTTTAATACTCTCTTCAAGTTCTTCTTCAGTTGGGTAGTCAAGACCCCAGTGCCCTTGCATTCCTATTCCAGTTACTCGTATACCTTGATTTTGAATCTCCTCTATAAGTTCAACAGCACCATCTGCTTTTGATGCTTTATGTAGGTTATAATCATTATAATACAATTCAGAATTTGGGTCTGCTTCATGGGCAAATTTAAATGCTTGGGCTACATAGTCTTCACCAATTATTTGGTACCACAACGAGTTTCGCAAAGAACCATCATCGTTCAAAGCTTCATTAACAACATCCCAAGCATTAATTTTTCCTTTATACCTTCCGACTACCTTATATATATGGTTTTTCATTCTAATCAGTAATTCTTCACGAGAAAGTTTAGTGCCATCTTTGTGAAAAAATACCCAATCTGGGATTTGATTATGCCAGATTAAAGTGTGACCAACCATATGCATGTCATTTGACATCCCGAATTCAACAAATTTGTCAGAAAGATCGAAATAGAAACTATCGGGAGATGGTTGTAAATACATCCATTTCATTTCATTTTCTGGTGTAATTGAATTGAAGTGATTTTTTAAAATCGGAATAGCACGCTTGTCATTATCAGTAAATTGATCACTATTTAGGGCAGCCCCATAAAGGAATTTACCATCAAATGAAGTTTTAAGTGTTTTCTTGGTTTCTGTGTTCGCTCCACAGGCTAATGTTACAATACATACTATAAATACAACATGTAACTTGTTCTTTATAGTTTTTACCGATTGACTCTTTTTATTCTTTTTCAAATTAACGGGACCCTTGAATGGTTTTAATACTACCATCATAGTTATACTCTAATTCAATTACTTTCATGCTTCTTAACCAAGTTATACCATTAGAGGGTAAGCAGTCATGATGGAAAAAATACCATTTATTTTTAAACTCAAGGATACTGTGGTGAGTAGTCCAACCAATA
>ERZ891134.1329-NODE-1329-length-17260-cov-9.177158_pt1 | contig 17260 bp, 12 predicted proteins | sample MGYA00520888_ERZ891134 | MGnify/ENA primary metagenome ERZ891134 (study PRJEB32303, sample SAMEA104408692) | aquatic metagenome | biome: Brackish water; feature: Coastal; material: water | place: Baltic Sea | collected 2014-10-23 | depth 10 m ... | reverse complement strand
AGGTCGACGCCGTAGGGGATTGCGGGAAAGACCGCGTCGAGGCATTCGCGGATGCTCTTGGGCCTGCCCGGCAGGTTGACGACAAGGGCTCGGCCACAGATGCCGGCGGTCTGCCGCGAGAGGATGGCCGTCGGCACAAACTGCAGCGACACCTGCCGCATCAGCTCGCCGAAGCCGGGGAGCATTTTGTGACAGACCTGCTCGGTGGCCTCGGGAGTGACATCACGAGGCGCGGGGCCGGTGCCGCCGGTGGTCACGATCAGGCAGCAGCCCGCCTCGGCCATCTCGCGGATGCTCTGGGCAACACGATCGATGTCGTCTGGCACGATGCTCGCATGCGGCTCCCAGGCCGAGGTGAGCACCTCGGCGAGATACGCCTGAATCGCAGGCCCGCCCTCGTCGGCATACTCGCCGCGGCTGGCCCGGTCGGAGACGGTCAGGATGCCGATGCGGGCAGCGGGGTGTGGTGACGATGCTGTCATGAGGGCACGGCGAGGTTTTCGCGGAGCGTGTCGGCTTCGCGGCGAATGGTGGCGAGTTCGGAAGCGTCTTTGCGATCGACGTTTTTCAGCTGCATTGTCATCCGCTGATTGGAGCCGAGCAGCGTACGGTGCCGGGCGAGGAAGTCCCAGTAGAGCGTGGTGAAGGGGCAGGCCTTGGGGCCGACGGCCTGCTTGGGGTCGAAGCGGCACTGGCGGCAGGCGTTGCTCATGCGATGGATGTAGCCGCCGCTGGCACAGTAGGGCTTGGAGGCCATCACGCCCCCGTCGGCATACTGGCTCATGCCGAGCGTGTTGGGCAGCTCCACCCACTCCACCGCATCGACATACACGGCGAGATACCAGCGGTGCACCTCAGCTGGATCGACGCCGAAGAGCATCGCGAAGAGCCCCGTGACCATCAGCCGCTGGATGTGATGGGCGTAGCCATACTCCAGCGTCTGGCTCACCGCATCACGCAGGCAGGCCATCTCGGTGTCGCCGGTCCAGTAGAGGCTCGGCAGGGGCAGCTCCGCTCCCAGGTGATTCCGCTTCTCATACTCCGGCATGAACTGCCAGTAGACCCCGCGGACATACTCCCGCCAGCCGAGCACCTGGCGGATGAAACCCTCGGTCGATTCGATACCCGCCGCCCCAGCCCGCCAGGCCTCTTCCGCCGCGGCGACCACATCGCGTGGGCTCAGCAGCTTGACGTTCATCGCGGCGGAGAGCCGGGAGTGGTAGAGCCAGGGTTCGCCGGTCCAGATCGCGTCTTGATAGGTGCCGAAGCTTGGCAGGCGGTGCGCGATGAAGTCGGTGAGGGCCGCCTTGGCGTCCTCGGGCGTGACCGGCCAGTCGAAGCGATCGAGCCGGCCGGGATGCTCAGGGAAGCGGCTCTCGACGAGGGTCAGCACCTCGCGGGTGATCGCGTCGGGTGGAAAGCTGACGGGCTGTGGCAGCGTGCCGGGGCCGCTCTTGGGAAAGGCTCCGCGGTTGGCGGCGTCGAAGTTCCAGGCTCCTCCGGCCGGCTCGCCCCGCTCCATCAGCACGTCAAACTGCTTGCGGAGCGGCCGATAGAAGTATTCCAGCCGCAGCTGCTTGCGGCCCGCGGCATGCTCGGCAAAGGCCTCGGGGGTGGAGAAAAAATGGCGGTCGGAGCGGACCTCAAGCGGCAGGCCCAGCCGCTCGGCTGCGTCGCGGAGGCTCTCCCGAACCCGCCACTCGCCAGGCTCGACCACGATCAGCCGCTCGGGCGGCTGCCCGGCCTTCCCGAAGGCCTTGATGCTGGCGGTGAGGGCCTGGGCGAGGCTCGCCGGCTCGCGGGCGGCCTTGCGGGGCTTGAGCTCCCGGTAGTCGACCGTGATGCCACGGCCGCGGAGCCGTTCGCGGAAATGCCGCATCGCCGAGAGAAAGACCGCGATCCGGGCCTTGTGGGTCCAGACATGCTCCGACTCCTCGGCCACCTCTGCCATCCACACCGCATCGACCGCCGGATCAAAGCCATCAAAGGCAGCGGACGCCTCATCGAGCTGATCGCCGAGCACGAGGAGAAGGTGGCGAGGCATGGTGCGGCCTGGGCTGGTGCTGCTCTGCGAAGGACACTGCGAAACCTCTTGCAGGATAGCCACGCTGGGCGTGTTCGGCTCACGCCGCCGCGGCGGCGAGCATCCGCAGCAGCTCGTCGGTCTCTTCCCAGCCGATGCAGGCGTCGGTGATCGACTGGCCGTAGAGGAGGGCCTTGGGATCGCGGCAGTCTTGACGGCCTTCGACGAGATGGCTTTCGATCATCGCGCCAACGATCGGCGAGGAGCCACTGGCCCGCTGCTGGAGAAGGCTCTGCACCACCTCTCGCTGCCGGCGGTGATCCTTGCCGCTGTTGCCATGCGAGCAGTCGATCATCAGCCGCTCGTTGACACCCGCCTTGTGGAGGGCAGCAACGGCCTTGGCGACCGAGTCGGGATCGTCGTTGCGGCCTCGATCCGAACCACGCAGGATCAGATGGCAGTCGGGGTTGCCGGTCGTTTCCACGATGGCCACCATCCCCTGCTTGGTCACCGAGAGAAAATGATGGCTCTTGGAGGCCGCACGAATCGCGTCGATGGCGATGCCCACCCGGCCATCGGTGCCGTTCTTGAAGCCGACTGCGCAGGACAGGCCGCTGGCGAGCTCGCGATGGACCTGACTCTCGGTGGTGCGGGCGCCAATCGCGCCCCAGCTGACGAGATCGGCAATAAACTGTGGCGTGATCGTGTCGAGAAACTCGCAGCCCACCGCCAGATCGAGCCTGGCGATGTCGACCAGCAGGCCGCGGGCGGCGTGCAGCCCCCGGTTGATGTTGAAGCTCGCGTCGAGCTCGGGATCGTTGATCAGCCCCTTCCAGCCGACGGTGGTCCGTGGCTTTTCAAAGTAGACCCGCATCGCGATCTTGAGGCTGCCGGCGAGCTCGTGGGCCAGCGGAGCGAGCCGGGCGGCGTAGTCGCGGGCAGCGGCAACGTCGTGAATCGAGCAGGGGCCGACCACGACCAGCAGCCGCGGGTCGTCACCCCGCAGAATCGCCTGGATCTCCTCGCGGTGTCGGCTGATCGACGTGGCCAGGTCGTCGGTGACCGGCATCTCCTCCAGCAGAATCGCAGGCGGAATCAGTGGCCGAAGTTTCTTGATGCGGAGGTCGTCGGTGCGGGGGTGGGTCCCGATGTTGTCGAGCATGTGTTCGCGGCAGGGATGAGAGGGCGGGGAGTCGAGCGGGGCCGCCGCGACCGAATCCTCATTATGTCCGCGAGGGCTGCCTTGCCAACGGCCGCCGCCAGCTCGGGGCTTCCCGGGTTAGCGACCCGCCGGAGCTCCCGCACCGGGCGAGAGCGGCCGGCCGGCCGGGGCGAGGAGCGTGCTGCCTTCCTGCCGATAGACCACCTCGCCTCCCACGATCGTCAGCTCCACATCGATGTGGCGGAGGGCCTCAGGCGGTGTGGTGCGTGGGTCGGCGGCGAGCACGACGAAGTCGGCGAGCTTGCCGGGGGTGAGGCTGCCTTTGCGGTGGTCCTGGTGGGAGGCGTAGGCGCTGCCGAGGGTCCAGGCCAGGATCGCATCGAGCACGCTGAGCCGCTGGGAAGCCCCGTAGACTTTGCCCTCGGCACTCGTGCGGGTGACCATGCTCTGGATTCGCAGCATCGGCACCGCAGCGCTCACCGGCGAGTCGCTGTTTCCTGCGATCACCACGCCAGCGGCGAGGGCTGAGCCGTTGGGATGCATGAAGTCCCACCGCCAGCTGCCGTAGGCCTCCATCTTGTCGCCATGCTCCCAGATATAGGAGTGCGGGGCGAGCACGATGCCAAGCTCCTTGATCCGCGGCACCAGCTCATCTGGGCAGACGCTGGCGTGTTCGATGCGGTGGCGGTGGTCGGGTCGGGGAGAGCGGGCAAGCACCTCTTCGTAGGCATCGAGCACCATCGCGATCTCCCGGTCGCCGTTGGCGTGGATGCACGCCTGCAGGCCCGCCTCGTGGATGCCGCTGATGCGGTCGATCAGGCTCTCCAGGGATCGGCTGGGTGGGATGCCGTAGTAGTCGGGGCGGTTGGCATAGGGCTTGGAGAGCCAGCAGGTCTGGCCGGAGAGTGAGTTGCCCTGAAACGTCTTGATGCCGCCGAGCTGAAGCCAGTCGTCGCCGCGGCCATGGTCGGCGATGATCTTCTCCAGTTCGTCGATTTCACCAGACCGAAGCATCGCGTAGATCCGCACCTGTCGCCTGGCGGCCTGGGCTCGGCGATACCGCTCGACGGTGGCGAGGCTCGTGCCGGCATGCTGGATGCTCGTGATGCCCGCGGCGAGGTATTCGTCGAATCGGCGATGGAGGGCCTTGATCCAGGTGGCGGTGTCGGGCGTCGGCCGCTCCGGGCCGGCTCCCTTGACGATGCCAACAGCCGATTCCCGCAAGACACCGGTGGGCCGTCCCTCGGCGTCGCGATCAAACCGGCCTCCCTTGGGATCTGCTGCGTCGGCATCGATGCCAGCCGCCTTGAGGGCCAGCGAGTTGCAGGCGGCAACATGGCCGCTTGAGTGGCCGATCAGCACCGGATGCTCTGTGGAGACGCGATCGAGGTCGTCGCGGGTGGGATGGCGGCCGAGCTTGGTGTCTTGGTAGCTGCCTCCGCGAACCCACTGGCCTCGTGGCGTGATGGCGGCCTTCTCGCGGAGCCGGGCCACGAGCGCATCGATCGTGGGTGTGGCGGCAGGACTGCAGTCGATCGTTCCCCAGGGCGACATCTCGTCGTAGAGCGGCGTGGGGTGGATGTGGGCATCGTTGAAGCCGGGCACGATCACGCGGCCGGCCGCCTCGATGACCTGCGTGTCGGGGCCGATCAGCTGCCGCATCTCCTCGGCCGTGCCGAGAGCGACAATCTCTTCGCCGCGGGCGGCCAGGCCCTCAGCCGATGGCTGCTGAGGGTCGAGCGTGATCAGGTCGTCGGCAATCACCACGAGGGTGGCGGGCTCGGCCGAAAAGCTGCTGCCCGCACTGAGCACCGCGACGGCAGCGAGGAGACCGCAGGCGAGGCTGCTGATGCCACCACTGCGACCAGGCCAGCAGAAGGCTGGCGTTTCCCTCGCGTGCGGTGTGAAGGCGGTCATGCGTGGCGGCTCCGAGTGTGTTCGGAGAGCCACCGTAGCCTGCCTCTGCAAAGATCGCATGAGGGCGACCACGAAGCGGAACTGCCGGTTCGCCAAGACGCCGCTGGTCGGTTGCCTCAACCGCCGCCCGGGCAGGGGGGCGTGATGGTCTCGCGAACCCGGTCGCGGTACTGCCTGCCAGCGGTGACCACCGTTTTGAGCTCGGCCTTGACCATCTCCGCGTCGATGGGGTCATGCTCAAGCACCTCGTGCTCAAGCGCCTCGATCCGCTCGCGAAATGCAGAGGCAGCCTGGGAGGTTTCGGCGTCGACGGCAAACCCCCGGATCCAGAGGCCGACCTCGGTGCGTCGGATGAGATCTTCCAGCGCCACGATCCAGACTTCGGTGCGGCGGCGATCACCAGCGAGCGCAGCGGCATGCACCTCTGCCTCAGTGAACTGCAGGTCTTCCAGGCATGTCCGCGGAGCCGGGTAGTAGAGGTAGGCTGCCCCAACACTCGCGGCCACGAGCGCTCCCACGAGCACCGCACCGAGCACCGGCGGCGGCACGATGATGTCGAGGCTGTCGCGTCTGCTTGCCGCCGCGGGCTCAGAGCGTGACAGCCGCTCCTCCCACCTGCTGTGTGGATCGAGTCGCCGCACGACGCTGCCACTGATCACCACCGCCGCCAGCAGGCCCAGGGCCGTCCATTCGTGAGCCGGCACGCGGTCGGAGAGCAGCGTCCAGACCTGCCGGGCTGCATCTGGCGTCGTCGAAGGGAAAGGCATACAGAAGGTGTCGAAGGCGTGGGTGTGATCCTCTGGCGGCGAGTCGCGAAAGGAGAGGGGCCGCTCGATCGCCAGGCTGACCGTGAGCACGACCGCCAGCAGCACCCCGAGCCAGGCCCCCGCCTGCCGCCATCCCCAGGCCCGCCAGGCCCAGGCGATCAGGCCCAGGTTGAGCCCTGCTCCCACCGAGAGCAGTGTGTAGGCGGCGCCGACGGAGTTGCCATGATCAAACATCGAGCCGATCTGCGTCATCACGTCGGTGGGCGTGAGGTAGGCGGGCAGGCCGATGGCCATCATCTGCGGGGCTGCCCACGGGTTGAAGGCCTTGGCTGACTGTTGCAGGATGCCGGCGGGCAGGGCGGCGGTGAGCAGCCCAACGCCGAGCACGGCCACGGCTGCGTAGCCGAGCGTGGGGCCAGCCGCTTCCCGCAGGCCCGTGAGCGCAAGCACCGCCAGCCGCCGCCAGCCCGGGGGCGTAGCGGGTTCGGGCGGTCGATCACCCGCAGCCTGCCGCCAGAGGCGATCCTGCACGATGCCCGTCAGCGAAACGACGGCCATTGACGCCGCAGCAAAGCCGAGGATCACCAGCGGATGAGAGAGGGTCAGCCCGTAGAGCAGCGAGATCGGGTTGAACAACGGGGCCGACACCGCGAAGGCGAGCACAGCGCCCGCCGACAGGCCCATCCGCCGCAGCTCTCGTGCGATCGGAATTGCCCCGATCGAACAGACCGGCAGCAGCATGCCCATCAGCCAGGCTCGTGCCAGCGAACTGGTGCTGCCAGAGGCCAGCAGGCTGCGGATTCCCTTCCCGCCTACAAGGTTGCGAAAGACAGTGGCAACCAGCAGGCCGCAGAGGATCGTGGGAGCGGCGTGGGCGATCGCCGAGAGCATCCGATAGCCAGCCCCAAGGGCGAGCGATTCAACCAGAGTCAGCAGGTTCACGGCAGGGTCCTCGTCAGGTCATCACAGGCACGGCGACGTCGGCCAGAACTCCATCGAGCGTTTCCCGCAGCTGCTCGGCAGAAAGCCCCAGCCGCACCCCGAGCACGGGAGACGCCATCAGCTGCACGTCGTCGGGGAGCACATGCTCGCGGCCTTCCAGAAACGCCCAGGCTCGCGATGCGCTTTGCCAGGCCAGCAGGGCACGGGGGCTCGGCCCATGGGCTGAGCCCAGCCGCCGCCGGCACGCTCGGCCAAGATCGACGATGTAGCCGGCGACCGACTCGGCCACCTGGATCTGGGCGACCTGGGCCTGCAGCCATTCCAGTCCAGCCCGATCGAGAGGCGGCTCGGCTGCGTCGTCATCCGCATCCGCAGCAGAAGAGGTGAGCATGGCGATTTCATCGGCCCGCTCCGGGTGACCGATGTGGATCTTCATGGTGAAGCGGTCGAGCTGTGCCTCGGGCAGCGGGTAGGTGCCGAGGTGTTCAACCGGGTTTTGCGTGGCCACGACGAAGAAGCTTGGTGAGAGCCGATGGCAGGTGTCGTCGATCGTCACCTGGCGTTCGCTCATGGCTTCCAAGAGCGCGCTCTGTGTGCGGGGCGTGGCCCGATTGATCTCATCGGTCAGGAGGACATCCGCAAACACCGGGCCGGGTCGAAACTCAAACTCGCGGGTCTGCTGGTTGAAGAGCGTGAAGCCGGAGATGTCGGTGGGGAGCAGGTCGGGGGTGCACTGGATGCGGGCAAAACGTCCGCCCGCGAGATCTGCAAGGGCCTTGGCCAGCGTCGTTTTGCCAAGGCCGGGCGCATCCTCAATCAGCAGGTGGCCGCGGGCGAGGAGGCAGGCCAGCGCCAGGTCGCAGGCGTCGTCTTTTCCACGCAGGGCTCGCCGCAGCTGCTGCCGCACAGCGTCGATCGTTCGCTGGGGCGAGACCGAGGGCTCAAGGGTTCGTGTCGTCATGTCTGGAATCCTTCAGGCATGCTGGCAGCCGCCAGCCGTGGACGTGGAAGCCTCCACAAGCGGCGATGGGGCCGGCCGTGGCCGCTCCGCAGCGCGGCCAGTGAGACAGCGGCTTCAGCGGCACGGGCAAGCTGCTGGTGGTCTTCGGGAGCTCGGCATTCTCGGCCGATGCCGTAGGCCCGCTCCTCAACCGCGGTGATAAACCCGCCCGCCTCGTCGCAGGCGGCCACATACCATCGCCGTGCTGTCACATGGGGAGGCCGCGGACAGCCAGCGAGCCAGGCTCGCCACTCAAGGAGTCGCCAGGTGGCTCGCAACGGGCAGCGGCCTCTGCGGAGCAGGGCCAGCTGCCAGAGGACCGTCAGCAGCCGGTCGGTGAGTGTCCGCCAGGTTGCCGCCACCACCGCCATGATCAGCAACAGCCCGCTGGGCACCGGCTGCACGAGCCAGGTGGCCATCGCGATGAAGCCCATGGCCACAGCCTGCCCGATGCTCCGCCATGTCCACGGCGGCTGCCGCAGCGAGTAGTGCGGCGTCGCCTCGACGGGAATCCACTCGCCGGTGGTCGTCTGCACCTCGCACCAGAGATGACCGCTCCCTCCATCGGCCACCGCGCGGCGGCTGAGCGGGTCGCGGTCGGCTGCGGAGATCCAGAGTCCCTCGGCCAGCCGCGTCGTGTAGCCGAGCTCTCGCAAGAGCAGCGTGGCGGCGCTAGCGAAGAGGTAGTCGGGGCCGCGCCGCGATACGGTGAGAAAATGCTCGACGGCATGGTCGCAGCTCGGGGGCACGCGGGCCTCGGGGTCGAGCAGATACTCCTGCCGCAGCCGTGCGACCACCTCCTGGGCGGGCTCCCAGCTGAGAGGCTCAAGGTCGCTCGCGGCGGTCTCGATGCCCCAGCGGTGGAAGATCAGCTGCGACCAGTGGGTCTCGTTGCTCCGTGTTGGCCTTCGCAGTGCCGGCAGGAGGTCCGCCGGGAGTGACCGCGTGCTGCCATCGAGGCCTCCAGCGGCGCTCTCGAAGGCGATCACGGTGCTCGCGGGCACGGCCACCTTGCGGAGCGCTGCAACCTCATCGTCGACGACCTCATAAAAGCTCGGCTGTTCGATGCGGTCGATCTGCAGCCCGTGCGTGCGTGTCGGCAGGGGGAGGGTTTCGCTGCGGAGGGTGCCGATGACAACCTCGTGGTGGTCAGGCCGGCCCGCTGCTGCGGCGTGTCCTGCGGCGGCTTCGCCTGTGGTCTGCTCTCGCCGCCAGTGCATCCAGCCATCTCCGCTGTGCACCAGCTGCGTCGCTGGGCTCGGAGTGTCGTCGGTGCGCCAGACATGGCCATCGAAACTGTGCAGCACCTCCAGCCGCAGGTGTACCGGCAGCGGGCCGCTCACCGCCACCAGCGACCGGGCCGCCAGGTCGTCGGGCGACTGCCGACGGCGGGGAGGCCTGCGGAGGGTGGAAAACTGCCGACCGGCATGATTGCTCTCAGCGGGCTTGGTCTCGGGCTCCGTCACCGACTCCGATGGCAGAGCGACGGCCGGGGTCATCTGCCGGCGAGGCGGTTCCGGCTCACCGTAGAGATCGTTGAACATGTCATACAGCGACGGCTCCTCGCTGGTGATGAAGAGATCAGAGTCCACCGGTCCGGTCGCCTCCGGGCTCTCGGTGGCGGCCACCAGCTGCTCGCCATCGCCGACCCCATCGTGGGCCCAGGGAAAAGCCCAGCTGTCACCGCCGGACAAGGGCATGAAGCCGGCGAAGGCCTGCCCGGTGCGATCGGTTGAGCGGCCGATCCAGGCAACTACCGCGACCACGAGCAGGCAGGCAGCCAGCTGCGTCGGCCGCGGCACCGCGAACCTGCGTTGCGGGAGCGGCATGTGGGGCCGCGACAGGGAGCGGCGGCTGTTGCTGACCAGCAGGCCGGCTGCCGCGATGGCGTAGATCGTCTCAGCAGCCCAGGCTCCCGGATGCTCGACCACGATCGTGGAGAAGGTGACGAGAAAGACGGTGATGCTCACCGCAAGGAGGGCCTCGCCTCGGGTCGTGCCCGTGGCCACCAGCGCCAGCAGCGTGCCGCGGAAGATCGCCATCAGCAGCTGCTCCGGGCTGCCTCCGCCGGGAGCCATGGCCGCGGTGCCGCCGACGGCCGCAGCCATCACAGCCGTCGCTGTGAGCAATCGCCCCACGCCGCCACCCCAGCGGCCAACAAGCGGCGCCGCGGCCAGCCGCTTTCGGGTGGTCGCAGGAATCACTCGTCGGTAGAGCCAGCGAGGACCAACTCGCACAACGACCGCAAAGCCTGTCCAGAGACAGCCACCAGCCAGGGCCCACCACACTCCCTGGTCTGGCAGCAGGAGCCCACACTGCTCAACCGCGATCGCTGCGACGATCGCCATCCAGGCGGTCAGTCCAAACCGCTGCCACTCAGCGTCGCTTGGTGTCGGGGTCATGGCCGATCTCCGAGAGGCATGCGTCGAGCAGGCGGGGAGCGTCTACCGTGGCCGGCAGCAGGATCAGCCGATCGGCTGCGTTGGCTGGGCGGATCGTCCCCGCGGCGGCATCAGCGTCTCCAGACGCCAGGCCGATCGTGAGCCTGGCGGTGCCGGTTCGCAGATCAGGGGCTGCGCACCGCCGCTGCTGCTCGATCACGCCCGCGGGAGCGATCAGAAGCTCAAGGTCGTAGCCGCAGCGGGAGCCGGGCTGGGCGGATGCAGTGGGGGCGGGGCTGCCGGGAGTTGCCGGCAGCTCCAGGCAGGCCAGCGTGTCGAGCGCTTGCTCCAGCGAACGCGGATCGCGGACACGCGTGCTTCCCTCGTGCGAAACCAGGTCAATGCACACGCCTCGCTGGGCCCAGGCTTCGACCACGCTGGAGGCGATGAGCACAGCCGCCTCCAGAACGGCGGAGGCCTCAGCAGGCGGGTGCTGCGGGTCGTGCACCGCAAGCACCAGTCGCACCATTGGCGAGCCATTGCCGGGCCGCTCGCAGACGACGAGGCGGTCGCGACGGGCCGTCTGCGGCCAGTGGATCTGGCGGGTGCTGTCGCCCGGGCGGTAGTCGCGGCTTCCCAGAATATCGCCGCAGCCGCCGAGCACCCCTTCGCTCGGCTCATGCCCATGCCGCCGAGGAGCCACCAGCGCAGCCGGAAAGCGAATGGGTGTCGTCGGTGGCCGCACGATCACCGCTCCCTCGAAGGGAATCCTGCGACCAGCGGTGACAAGACCAAAGGGTCGGTTGGTGGCCACGCGGGGAGGACTGCTCGGAAATCGGCCGCGTCTCTCCGGCAGGAGGGTGACCTGCAGCAGCCTGCCGTCGCGGCGGCTGGCGGCGACACGAGCGGCGGACCATTCGATGCTGCTCTCATCAACCCAGCCCGCGGTGTGGCCCTCAAGGGAGACCTCGGCCTGGATCGATTCCCCCACGCGACACCGCTGCCGGTCGAAGCGGCCGCGGCCCCGCAGGCCAATCACGGCCAGCCAGGGGGCGGCGGTGCCGATCAGGATCGTCGCCAGCAGCCCGCCGGCCATCGGCAGGGCCCGCGGCGTGGCGGCGACGACAATCACCAGGCTGCACACAGCTGCTGCCGCAAGCAACACCAGAGGCTGCCGAACGAAGGCATCGATCGCTGTCATCGCCCGCGGCGGAGGCAGCAGCGAGCGAGGCGACGGCGCTTTCAGAAAACCGGCTGACATGCGGCACGCAGGGTGGAGGAGACGGAGACGCGACAACGCTCCCCATCACCATTAACGCACCACACCATCTTATGCAAGAGAGTTGCACAAGAATGCTGCTGGCACCTATCGCCTGCTCACGGGTGCAGCGAGCCGTCGTCAGCCTCGTCGGACCGCTCGTCGGCGATTGTCTCCTTGTGCCGCTCGAGTTCTTCGAAAACCGTTGTGATCTCCTGCCGGGTGGCCTTGAGGGTGGCGTGCATCGCCATGATCAGCGCCGCGGCTTCACGGGCCTCGCTGGCGAGCTCGTCCATGGGCGTCTCTGAGTTGTCGAGCCGCACGAGGATCTCGTCGAGCCGCGACTCCTTCTCTTCGTAGCTGAGCGTTGCGAGTGGGTCGTCGGGATTGTCGCCTGCATTCTTGCCGGCTGTTTTTTTTGCCATCGTGTCTTTGTTCCCTTCGAAATAGCGGGTCGGCTTAGGTGGTGGGCGGGTTGGGCTCGTCGGTGGGGACGGGGCACGCTGCGGTCGACTCAACCTGGCTGACGAGCGAGCCGTCGGCGAGGGTTGTGGTCAGCCGCTGGCCGGGCTCGAGGCTGCGAATGCTCGTGACTGGCCGGCCAGAGGCATCCCGAACAAGGGCATACCCCCGCCGCAGCACATGCTCCGGCTTAAGGGTCTCCAGCCGCAGCGTCCGCTGGGCGAGGCGACTGGCGGCTGCGTCAATCGTGTGGACATAGCGGGGCAGCCGCAGCCGCTTGAGCAGGCTGGCGAGCTGCATGCTGCGGCGATCGAGGCTTCGCTCGCTGCCTCGGATAGCCGCCTGGCTGTGTTCGGTGAGCTGGCTGTGGGCATCGCGGGTGCGGTGCAGCGTGCCGGCTCGCAGGGCGGCGGCCGCCTCCGAGAGCCGACTGTCGCGGGCAAATGTGGCCTGAAAGGCCGAGGCTCGCAGCTGTGAGAGATGGGTGGCGAGCTGTGATTCAGCGAGGGCCAGCAGCTTGCGGCTGCCTTGGGTGAGGCCGATGCTGCTCCGCTCAAGCGTCCGTTCGGCCAGCTCGATCGGCCGCTTGGAGAGCGTGTCGAGCCGATCGGCGGCAATCAGCAGGCGGTCGTCGAGCCCGGCGATCTGCTGCACGAGGGCTTCGGCCACCGCGGTGGGCGTCTTATACGAGGTGTGGGCCACATGATCGGGCACGCCGGTGTCGATCTCGTGGCCGATGCCCACCCAGACCGGCACGGGCATCTGGGCGATCCTGCGGGCCACCGCCTCGTTGTCAAACCAAGCAAGGTCGACCTGCGAGCCGCCGCCTCGCACGATGGCCACGAGGTCGAGCGGAAGCCGCGAGAGGTCGTCGAGCGCCTGAAGCACGTCGGCCTCCAGCCGCTCTCCCTGCATCGCTGCCGAGGCGAAGATCACCCGGAAGCTGTAGGGGCTCTCGGCAACCGTCCGCAGGAAGTCGTTGGCGGCAGCTGAGCCGGCGGCGGTGATCAGGCCGATCGTCAGCGGCGCCGCAGGAACCGGCAGGCGACCGTTGAGGTCGAGCAGCTCTTCAGCGGAGAGCCGCTCAAGGATCAGCCGGCGGTTGCGGTCGATGTGGGCCTCGCCGAAGGTGGGGTCGACCTCGTGAATCTGCAGCGAGAGGCCGTGCACCTCGTGGTAGATCACCGAGCAGAGCACGCAGATCTCGCGGTTGCCTTCGAGCAGCTCGGTTGCCCCGGCCTGCTCGAGCGTGCGGCGGATCTCCGTGAGGCTCGATCGCCAGATCACGGCGCTCATCTTGGCCACCGTCTGGCCGCTTTCGTCCACGTCGAGCAGCTCGCCGTAGAAGTGGCCCGAGCGAGCGGCCGACCGGGCCACCAGCTGCGCCCGCACCCAGAACCGCTTGGCCGACACCTCCAGCAGCAGGTCGCGGATCCGGCCGGTAACAGCAGCCAGCCGAAAGATGCGTGGCGGTTGGGAAAGAGCGTCTGGCACGTTGGGTTCCTCGCGACGGGGTGGCGAGTGTACCAAGCGTGAACATATGATCAAAGCGCGGCGGTTGGAAGCTGGTCGCCCGTGGGCCGTCGCACGATGGCTGTCTCACCAGCCGGACGTCTGCCCCCGCACGCCGAGCACTCCGGTCAGGCTCTCGTCGCGGGTATGAGCCGATCTGTTGGCGTGGGGCGAGGCAGGTGGTAGGTTCATGCAATCGGGGTGCACATGGAGGTGTGCTGCGACATCATTCGTTTTGCCCGGGGTGTTTCTGATCGCGGTGGCGGCTCTGCGACCGCGGTTTCAGAAGGCTGTCCCGGGAACTGGGAGAAAACCATGGCCGACATGCATAGTCAGTCCAGTCAGTCGCCTGACCGTTTTGTGGGTCGTCTGCCGATGCGGCCGCGGGCCTTCACGCTCGTCGAGCTGCTCGTCGTGATTGCCATCATCGGCACGCTGGTGGGTCTCCTGCTGCCTGCCGTGCAGTCGGCCCGGGCGGCTGCCCGCCGCACCCAGTGCAGCAACAAGATTCGCCAGGTCACCCTCGGCGTGCTGATGTATGCCGATGCCCATCGCGGCCGCTTCCCCAGCGGCGAGCATCCCGGCCATGAAGACCACGACGACGACCACGACGGCCATGCGTTGTCGGCGGAGGACGACCACGACGACGACCACGATCACGACGACGAAGGCCATCACCTCCACTGGATCGGTGCGATCGGGCCGTTTGTGGAGCGGGTCGACTCGATCCGCATCTGCCCGGACGATCCGCTCGGCGACCTGCGGATGCGGGGGATGCCCGGCTCGGGCCTCGCCTATCTCGATCCCTTCTATCCCGACGAAGACGAGCGGTTTACGCCCAAGACCAGCTACGTGGCCAACGGCTACTTCGCTTTCAGCGACGAGCCGGGCACACCGGGCATTCGCTCGCTGGAGCAGCTCCGGGCTCGCTCCAAGACGATTCTGCTGTTTGAGAAGTTTTCAGACCTGCGGGTGCTGAGCGATCCGCACCTGCAGGAGGATGAGCTGCTCGGCCCCCACTACGACCACACGCATTCTCCTGAATGGTTCCATCACTATCCCGAGCGTGAGGAAGTGCTCGAGGAGATCGCGGCCGACATCCAGCTGGCCCGGCATGGCACCGGCAGCCACTTCGCCTACGCCGACGGCCACATCGCGGTGGTGCAGGAAGAAGCGATCGTCGACTGGGTCGACCGCGGCTTCGACTTCGCCCGGCCGCAGTAGGCGATCGATTGCGACGGCACTGTTCCGAAGATACAACCGCAGAGTGCGGGTTTGTCCCGCGCTGTTCGTTCTCCGGGAAGTTCATGGGCCACCGCAGCCGTGTGCACGGCATCACCTGCTGGATCTCGCTGATCGGCTACACGCTGGTGGCTGGTGGAATCCCACTCCCTGCCGGCGTCGCGGGCGGACCGCAGCGGGCCGGCAAGGGAAAAGACTGCTCGATCCCGTTTCCCTGCATGCAGAGCCCGTGTGGCTGTTCCACCGCGGCACAGTGCTATGCCAGCTGCTGCTGCCACACGCCTGCCCAGCGGCGGGCCTGGGCAAAGGCCCGCGGGCTCGGTCCGATCGTTGAGCAGCTGCTGAGGCTTCGCGGAGAGGCAGCGACGCCGCAGACACTCGCAGGCAGCGATGAGCCGACCTGCGATGCGGAGAGCGACGGGGCTGGTTCATGTTGTTCCGCTTCACACAGCGGCGACTCCTCGGCCACGCCGGTCGAGGCAGATCAGCACCCTGATGCGAACGAGAGCGACGATGACTCTGCTCACACCACGACCGTGACCCTGCGGGCGATGCTGGCCTGCGGCGGCATCGTGGCGGACTGGCTCACGGTCGGTGCCGGACCACCACCGCTGCCGGTGGCCGAGGTCGTGTGCCTGTCTCCGGCGAATGAGTCGATGACGACGATCGACGAATCCAGCATCTCTGTGCGTCCGGCTCCGGATGCTCCTCCTCCCCGGGCGGTCTGAAGGCGTTTGTTTCGGCTTTCAGATTGAGACCCCAGACGGCGGTGTGTGCTTGCGTGCGCAAGCCCGTGCGGCTGGGCGTCGTCCCATGCCTTATGAGGAGGTTTCCGTGATCACTCTGCGCAGATGGTGTGTCCCCAGCCGGGGGCACACGGGGAATCGGTACGGTTTTACGCTGGTGGAACTGCTGGTGGTGATCGCGATCATCGGCGTGCTTGTCGGCCTCTTGCTGCCGGCGGTGCAGTCAGCCCGTGAGGCCGCCCGGCGAATCTCGTGTGCGAACAATCTCAGGCAGTTCGGGCTGGCCGTGCACAACTACGAGAACGGCCGACAGCGGCTGCCGCCAATTGGGATGCAGGCGTCGAGCCAGTGGGCCTTTTCGGTGCAATCGCTGATCCTTCCGTTCGTCGAGGAGGCCAGCCTGCAGTCGTTGGTCAACTTTGCCGAGCCGCTGATGCTGGGCGCAGGTGGCTCGCAGACCCTCAATCCGGTGCAGGCGCAGCCCGCGGCCACGGTGGTGCAGATGTTTCTCTGCCCGTCCGACGGCGGGCCCACGGCCTACCAGGAAAACACTGCAACCTGGGCCCCAACCAACTACATGGTGAATATCGGCAGCGGCAGGACGACCGCTCTGCGGGCGATCACAAACCCCAATGACGGCGTCTTCTGGTATCTGTCTGATCTTTCGCTTGCGGCGGTGCGCGATGGAACCTCGCACACGATGCTGTCAGCGGAGGCTGTCCGGGGAGCCGCCGACGATCTGTCGGGGCCGCGGCCGGTGGCAGACCGCGACCGCTACTACGCCCAGCTTGGCGGTGGGCCGCCGGGGGCTGGCACCGACAACGCGGCGGCCTGCGATGGAGCTTCCACCTGGCATGGCCGACGCGGCACCGCCTGGCTGTGGGGCCGTGAGTTTTCCACCTGCTTCAATGCCGCCCACACCCCCAATGCCGACGCTCCCGACTGCAGCCGCAGCGGGGCCGGTGCCTTCAAGGCAGCCAGCCGGCATCCAGGCGGGGTGCAGTCGGTCTTCCTTGACGGATCGACCCGCTTCATCAGCGATGGCATCGGCCTTGCCGTATGGCAGGCAGCTGCGACGCGGTCTGGCAGCGAGACAGAACGGCTGCCGTAGTCGTCAACGTGTCAATCGCTGCGGCCACAGGTGGCCGTGGCGACAGTTTTCTTACGTGTCGAGTTTTCTTTGAGATTCAAACAGAAGAAGGAATGAAACGATGAACGGTTTTTCAACGCATGCGGGTCGTCTGGCAGCCTGGCTGGCCGTGTTCTGTGTTCCTGCGATCAGCCAGGGGCACGATACCTGGGTTCAGGCATCTGCCCGCGCTGTGTCTCCCGCGGACGTGGTGCATGTCTCGCTGATGCTCGGCAATCATGGCAATCACCACCGCGACTTCACGCTGGCCGGGAAGCTCTCGTCGCTTGACGACGCGACCGTCGAGGTGATCTCGCCGGAGGGCCAGCGGACCGACCTGATCCCGAGCCTGATCGATCTTGGATATGCGCCCACGGAGGGGTATTACGCTGCCCGATATATCCCAGGGGTCGAGGGGCTGCATGTCGTTTCCCATACGCTTGATACGCTGCATCGCACCACGCGGGCGGTGAAGAGCGCAAAGACCTATTTCCTGGTCTCGGAGTCGCTCGATCAGCCACACGATCCGAGCGAGAGCCTGCCGGGGCCGCTGGGCCATCCGCTGGAACTCGTGCTGGAGAGCCATCCGGTTCTCAGCTGCGGTCCGGGTATGCCGATCTCTGTGCGGCTGCTGTTTCAGGGCAAGCCCGTGGCTGATCAGGTCGTGAGCTTTATCCCGCGGGGAGCCACGCTCGCGGAGGAGTTTGATCCTGAGTTTG
>ERZ891134.1324-NODE-1324-length-17321-cov-11.198135_pt1 | contig 17321 bp, 19 predicted proteins | sample MGYA00520888_ERZ891134 | MGnify/ENA primary metagenome ERZ891134 (study PRJEB32303, sample SAMEA104408692) | aquatic metagenome | biome: Brackish water; feature: Coastal; material: water | place: Baltic Sea | collected 2014-10-23 | depth 10 m ... | reverse complement strand
CGTGGCTTCGGCCGTGGCTTCGGCCGATGTCATCGAGGCTTCATCGACCTGCCACACCGAGACAGAGTCGTCGCCGATCTCCTCGCTTCCCGCCGACGGCGGGTAGTCACTGCTCACGACGACTCCCTGGAGTCCACCAGTATTTGGCGAGCCCACTCGCCCGCCGCTCGGGCGCTCATCCGCGAGACTCGATCGGTCGTCAAGTGCTGCGGGAACGCGCGCAGTTCCCCCATGGTCAGCACGATCGGCGATTTGCGGGCCGGCGGATCGGTGGGGCGTTTCGTTTCTGGGGCTGCAACGTGCACGGGAACCACCGGTGCTTGGCTGCGGGCCAAGACGTACCCCAGGTCTTCCACCCCGATCGCGCACACCGCTTCCCCCGAGCCCAGCAGGGTGATCGCACGGTCCACGATCTCGACGCCGACCTTTGTCACCGGCATGGCCAGATCACCGGTGACCGATAGCAACGGTCCGGGCACCGCGGCTGGACCATCGGCCCACACATGCACCGGTCGAGGGACGGCAGCTTTCATCACGGACGGGGCGGCGATGTTGTTCCAGTCACACAGGATCAGCACCCGTCCGCGCGGTGGGATCGCATCGGCGTTGACCGTGGAGATCCGGTAGGTCGATCGAAGCAGAGGACCCACGAGGTTGCGGGCGTGCGCGGCCAGAGCGTTAGGCATCGCTCACCGGCCTTCTGGTGCGTCCCGCACCAGGGAGATGACCGCATCGACGACGTCGTCGAACGTCAGATTGGTGGTGTCGATCTCGATGCATCCGTCGGCCGGAGCAAGCGGGGAAATAGCTCGCGTGGTGTCTTTCGCGTCTCGGGCGCGCAGTGCGTCCTCGGTCGCCGACACTGATCCGGCATCGTCCACGTTGACCTCGGCGGCGCGACGTTGCGCCCGGACGCTGGGGTCGGCGGTCAAGAACACCTTGAGGTCGGCCTGCGGCAACACCACCGACCCGATGTCTCGACCCTCCACCACGATGCCGCTGCTGGCAAGGGCGTGCTCGCGCTGCAGATCGACCATGCCCTGCCGGACAGCCCCGACAGCGCTCACCGCGCTCACCGCGCTGGTGACCAACTCGCTTCGAATAGCCTCCGCGACATCCACCCCGTCCACGCGAATGAACGGCTCGGCAGGGTCGGTCCCGGACTCGATCGAGGGCGCCGCATCCCCGGTCACGAGGACGGCGACGGCATCGGTGTCGTCTGGATCGATTCCCCTGTCCAGGACGGCCCAGGTGGCGGCGCGGTACATCGCACCGGTGTCCAGGTAGGCGAGGCCAAGGCGCGAGGCGACTTCTCGACTGACCGATGACTTACCGGAACCAGCCGGGCCGTCGATAGCGATCACTAGAGCAGGGGTCACGACCGGCAAGCGTACGCGGACGAACACCTCTCTACGTTCTGACGTCGAACCCGGCCCGCTCCAAGCCCTCCACAAGCGCATCACGCACGGCCGGCTGAACAAACAAATCCACCAACCCACTCGGGCGCCCTAGGACGTGCTCGATACGAACGTCTTCTAAGTTCACGCTCAGATCTCCGGCTGCGACGAACAGTCGGGCCAACTCCCCGGGCTCGTCCTTGACCATGACCGGCACAACCGCGTAGCGAGTCGCTGCTGCTCCATGCTTGCCCGGCAAGCGGGAATGCCCGAGGTTTCCCTGATCCAGAACGTCCTGTAGATCCGCGGTCTCGGCCTCGGGCGCCAGGGACGACACAGCGCGGTCGATCTGCTCGACCAGGCTGGTCAGCACTCCAGACACCGGTCCGGCGTTCGCTTCGAGAATCTGCATCCACAGGTCGGTGTCGGAGGCGGCGATCCGCGTGGTGTCCGCCAAGCCCTGGCCGGCGATCTTGATTCGCTCGGCCGGTTCGCGCGTCAACAAAGACGCCATCGCCGACGCCAGGACCTGAGGTGCGTGCGAGACGACGGCAACCCCCATGTCGTGCTCCGCGGGGTCCATGACCTCCACCGCCGCACCGCAGGTGGCGATCAGGCGCCGCGTGCGGGCGAGGTGCTGCTCACCCTCCTGGCCGGTCGGGGTCATGATCCACAAGCGACCATCGAACAAGTCCGCTCGCGCCGCCGACGGGCCGGAGATCTCTCGGCCCGCCATCGGATGACCACCCACGAGCCGAACGTGATCCGCCCCAAGACGAATCGCCTCGTCCAGGATGTGGCCCTTGACCGACGTCGTGTCCGTGATGGTCGCTGTGCTGAAGCGGTGCGACGCGTCCGCCAGCTGACTCGCGGCGACAGACGGCGGCACCGCGACAACGACGATCGAGGGTTCTTGATCAATAAACACCGATCCAGCGCCTCGGTAGACGGCTTCCTGCAGGGCCGATGCGTCGGCGTCCTCGAGCGCAACGTCGACTCCCGCCCTACTCAACGCCAGCGCGATGGATGTGCCGATCAAGCCGGTACCGATGACGAGCACCGGACCGTCAACGGCCGCGTGCCCGATCGCGTCCTCGCTCATGGTTGAAGATCTTGGCGCAGTACTTCCGCGCCACGCAGATACACGTGCTGGATCTGATCCCGCGGCGTCGCCGTCTCCGCGTGCACGAGGATGCGGATGACTCGCTCGAGGGCCCCCGCAACGTCCATTTCCTGCGCACACATCAGCGGCGTGTCCACCAGGCCGAAGGCGCGGGCGCCGGCTGCGGGAAAAGCGCTGGTCAGGTCAGGTGTGCTGGTCAAGATGACGCTCACCACGTCGTCGATTGCGACGTTGTTGATCTCCAACATGCGTCCAAGTAACTCCCCCACCGCGTCGGACATCTCGGCGGCGTCATCGTGCTCCAGGCACGTGGCTCCCCGGATACCGCACATGCGAGGGGTGTTCATGGGTCCCGAGGGTACCGATCGCGGGGAAATTGAGTCGATCCCGTCACAGCCCGACGGCCGTGTAGAGGGATCGCAGTTGAGCGCCACGGACCTCGTCCACCTGGCCGGGCTTGAGGTTGCCCAACGAGATCGGGCCGATCGAGATACGCACCAGATCCAGAACCGGGTAGCCCACCGCGTCGAACATCCGTCGAACGATGCGGTTCCTGCCCGAGTGCAGCGTCACTTCGACCAGGCTTCGGTCGTCCAATCGCTGAATCACGCGAGCGCTGTCGCACGCGATGGGGCCATCATCGAGGTCGATCCCCGTGCTGAGCGCGCGCATCGCCTGTTTACTGATGGCACCGTCGACCCTGGCCCGGTAGGTCTTCGCCACTTCGTGGCTCGGATGCATCAGTCGGTTGGTCAACTCACCATCGTTGGTCAACAGCAGTAGGCCTTCGGTTTCTGCATCGAGTCGACCGACATGGAAAAGTCGTTCCGACCGATCGGCGACCATGTCACCCACGCAGGGGCGTCCTCGGTCATCGGACATCGACGTCACTACACCGCGGGGCTTGTTCATCGCGACGACCACGAGTCCCGGAGCCGTAGGCACACGCTCGCCGTCCACGTGAACCACGGCGGTGGCCGGATCCACGCGCGTACCTAATTCGGTTACCACCACGTTGTCGACGTTCACGCGACCTTCGACGATCATCGCCTCGGCGGCCCGCCGACTCGCGATGCCCGCCTGCGCCAACACCTTCTGAAGGCGGACACCTTCTGATGGCACAGTTTCCGATGGAACCGCGTCCGATGGAACCGCGTCCCGTGACTCAGCCACCGACGGAATCCAAGACCTCCCCGAGGTCACCGAGATCGGGAAGGTGCTCGGCGAGCGGCGGAAGCTCCTCCAGAGATGAAATGCCCAGGCGTTCCAAGAAGTAGGACGTGGTTCGGTACAAGATGGCGCCCGACTCGCCTTCTTGTCCCGTCTCCTCAATCAGCCCACGCGTGGTCAAGGTCTTGATGACGCCGTCGACGTTGACACCACGAACCGCGCTCACCTTCCCTCGAGACACCGGCTGTTGGTAGGCGATCACCGCCAGGGTTTCCAGGCTCGCCTGCGTCAACCGGGCCTGCTGACCATCTAGAACCCACCGTTCCACCAGCGGGCTGCACTCGGCCCGGGTGTAATAGCGCCATCCTCCGGCTACCTCGCGCAGGTCGAAACCGCGACCTTGATCGGCGTACTCCTCCGACAGTTCACGCACCGTCGTCTCGACGGCCTCCACCGGAGTTCTGGTGGCTTCGGCAAGGGTCATGATCGACATGGGCTCGTCGGCGAGCATCAAGAGCGCTTCCACCGCCGCTTGAAGCGACGGAGCACCTAGGGCGTCGCTGTCTGTGTCCGTGTCGGCATCGTTTGAGTCGGCATCGTTTGAGTCGACAGCCTCTGTGTCGACCGCTTTCGCGTCGTCCATGTCTGCGTCCTGAGTCACCGATCGTTCCTTTCTGGCACGTCCTGCGTTCGGGAAACTCCTTGTTGCCGCTGATCGACATCTCGCTCGACGTCGAACTCGTCGGTCACGTCGACGTCACCTGCTTCGGAGCCGACCCACCGGATCGTCAGGTCGCCCAACGGCGCCACCTGATCGAACAGCACGACGTGCTCTCGATACAACTCCAAAAGGGCGAGGAAGCGTCCCACCACAACCAGCAGCGAGTCGGCGTCAGCCACCAGCGCACGGAACGTGGACGTCTGCGAGCGCCGAAGGCGATACACGATCACGGCAGCCTGCTCCCGCACGCTCACCTTTGGTACGTGCAGATGCCCCAGGCCCACCTGCTCTGCCTCCTTGGGAGCCAGGGTCAGGGCTGCCATCGCCGCGAACTGTTCGGCTCCCAAGCCGATCAAGACTTCCGGAAGCAACGCCGCGAAGTGCGGTTCGAGGGTGACGCTGCGAGGGATGCGCTTGCTGGCGTTGTCCATCTGATCGGCCAGCAGGCCGGCCACCTGCTTGTATGCGCGGTACTGAAGCAGGCGCGCGAACAGCAAGTCTCGAGCTTCCAGAAGGGCCAGATCCTCCTCGTCCTCTACTTCCCCGCTGGGAAGCAGGCGCGCCGCCTTCAGATCCAACAGCGTCGCCGCGACAACCAGAAAACTCGACGCCTCGTCCAGATCCCAATCAGAACCCTTGGCCTTGATGTAGCCGATGAACTCGTCGGTTACCTCGTGCAGCGCCAGCTCGGTGACCTCGAGCTTGTGTCTCGCGATCAGCGACAGCAAGAGGTCGAAGGGGCCTTCGAAGTCGCCGACCTTCACAGAGAAACCGCCCCCGGGTGCGGGCGCGCCAGGATCGGCATCTGCAAGCGCGACCGACTCCCCGGGATTGTCCGTGGAGATCGTCACCGGGCGAGGACTTCCCTCGCCAGTCGACGGTACGCCTCGGCACCGGAACTACTCGGTGCGAAGGACGTGATCGGCTCACCCGCGACGGCAGCGTCCGGGAACTTCACCGTGCGATTGATGACGGTGCTGAACACCTGGTCACCATAGGCTTTGGTGACGGTCTCCAGTACCTCGCGGCTGTGCAGCGTCCGAGGGTCATACATCGTGGCAAGCACGCCGAGAATGCGCAGGTCCGGATTCAATCGACCCATCACCTTGTCGATGGTGTCCTGCAGCAGGGCAACGCCGCGCAGAGCGAAGTATTCGGTCTCCATCGGGATGATGACGTCACTACTGGCCGTCAAAGCGTTGACGGTCAATAGACCCAAAGACGGCTGGCAGTCGATCAGCACGATGTCGTAATCGGCCATCACCGACTCCAACGCTCGCTGGAGGGCGTACTCGCGGCCCACTTCCGACACCAGTTGGATCTCGGCCGCTGACAGGTCGATGTTGCTGGGAACGAGGTCCAACCCGGCGACCTCGGTTTGCACGAGCACGTCACCGAGATGGCAATTGGGGTCGGTCAGCAGGTTGTAGACGGTCAGTTCCATCTCGTTCGGGTTGTAGCCCAGGGCGACCGATAGTGCGCCCTGCGGGTCGAAGTCGACGAGAAGGACGCGGCGTCCATACCCGGCCAGTGCCGCACCCAGGCTGACCGTCGAGGTGGTCTTACCGACACCACCCTTTTGATTCACCATGGAGATAACGCGCGCCGGGCCGTGCGAGGTGACCGGATCCGGCGCCGGGGGCTCGCCACCGGAGCCAACGGTGGCCGAAGGTTCCTGATCGTCAGTCATCGGCGTCCCTCCATCTCGCCGTGAGCCTACTGCGCGCGAGGGTGGCTGGCGGCGTACACCTCGCGCAGCGAGTCGGCCGTCACCAGGGTGTAAATCTGGGTCGTGGTCACCGATGCGTGACCGAGGAGCTCCTGCACTACCCGGACGTCGGCGCCTCCCTCCATCAGGTGGGTGGCATAGGAGTGACGCAGCGTGTGGGGGCCCACCTCATCGGTGATCCCGGCCGCCTCCGCACTGGCCCGAACCACTCCCCAGGCCGCCTGGCGAGACATCCGGGCACCCCGCACGCCGAGGAACAACGCCGCGCCCGGTCGGCGCTTGGTGGAACCGGCAGCGGCCAGGGCCGGCCGGCCTCTGGTCAGGTAGGCCCCGAGGGTGGCGAGGGCGGCCTCACCGAAGGGCAGGCGTCGCTGCTTGCTGCCTTTGCCCGTGACGACAACGGTGCTGGCGTCGAGGTCCACGTCGTCCACATCCAGGCCGACAACTTCGGATATCCGCGTTCCGGTTCCGTACAGAACCTCCAACAGTGCGCGATCCCTCGACCCGACGGCGGTTGCCGGGTCATGCGTGGCGTCGATCATCGCTTCGATGCTCGCGTAGGGCAGGGCTTTAGGCAGTCGCCGAGGGATGGACGGCGGTGCCACCTCGGCTGCGGGATCCGACGGGGACCACCCCTCTAGGACCGCGAACTTGTGGAAGGAGCGCACCGCGACGACCACTCGCGCGGCGCTCGAGGCGCTGAGCGTCGACTCCTCAGCCACACCGTTGGCTTTCGGGTTTCGTAGGGACGCCGCGAATCGTGCGACGTCTGAAGACTCGACCTCCTCGAGGAGGCCGATCTCGATGGATCGACACCAGCGCAAGTAGCGAGCCAAGTCACGCTTGTACGCGGCCACGGTGTTCGCGGACAGTCCCCGTTCCACACTCACGTGGTCGATGTACCCGGCGATGGCGTCATCAACAGAGATTGCCGTCATAGAGGTCGCCGCAGACTAGGCGAGCACCTCGGCTACCGGAACGTACGGAAGGTCGAAGGCCTCGGCCACGGCTTCGTACGTCAAGGAACCTTCGTGCACATTGAGCCCGAGCGCCAAAGCTGCGTCATCCGCCAGGGCCTGCCTCCAGCCTTTGTCGGCCAGTGCGACGGCGTACGGGAGGGTCACGTTGGTAAGCGCGTAGGTGGAGGTGTGTGGAACGGCACCCGGCATATTCGCGACGCAGTAGAACACCGAATCGTGCACCCGGTACGTCGGGTCGTCGTGCGTGGTCGGGCGAGAGTCCTCGAAGCACCCGCCCTGGTCAATGGAAATGTCGACGAGCACCGATCCAGGCTTCATGCGAGAGACCAACTCGTTGGAGACAAGCGTCGGCGCCTTGGCGCCCGGAACCAGCACGGCCCCGATCACCATGTCTGCGTCGAGGACGGCACGCTCGACCTCGAAAGCGTTGGACGCCACGGTTTGCATGTGCCCCTGGTAGATGGCATCCATCTGCCGCAGTCGCGCGATGTTCTTGTCCAGCAGCAGCACCTCGGCTTGCATGCCGAGCGCTATCGCGGCGGCGTTCATTCCCGACACACCCGCGCCGATCACGACCACTTTCGCGGCGTACACACCCGAGACGCCACCCATCAAGACTCCCCGCCCACCGTGGGCGCGCATGAGAGCGTGCGAGCCGACCTGAGGTGCGAGTCGTCCGGCCACCTCACTCATCGGCGCCAACAGCGGAAGACTCCCGTCGGGCAGTTCGACCGTCTCGTACGCGATCGCGGTCGCACCGGCGCGCAGTATCGCATCGGTGCACTCGCGCGAGGCCGCCAAGTGCAGGTAGGTGAACACCACCTGCCCGGCACGGATCCGGTGGTACTCCTCGGCGACGGGCTCCTTGACCTTCAACACCATCTCGGCGTCGCCCCAGACCTCGTCGGCCGTGTCACGTAACTGAGCGCCGGCGGCGACATACTCCGCGTCGGATATCGAGGACCCTTGGCCCGCACCGGACTGCACTAGGACGTCGTGACCATGCCGAGTCAGTTCCATCGCGCCCGCCGGGGTGATCGCGACCCGGAATTCGTTGTTCTTCACCTCCGTGGGAACACCGATGCGCATGCCGCCTCCTTGTGCGTGAGGACGGGCGAAGTCGCCGGTGCCCCTTGTTGTCCAGGATCAGATTAGACCCTGCGAACCCGGGAATTGGCCTCAAGCCAGGCACGGGCATTCCACGGATCATTCGCCGGCCGGAGGTCCCCTTCGTTTCGGGTCGGAAGCGCCGCGAGGGCCAAGATCCCCGCCACCGCGGACGGACTGCCTACCCGGCCGTGCAGCACGAGATCCACCGCCTCGGCCAGGGGGACCCATGCTTGCGGCAGGTGCGCCTCCTCTGCTTCTCCCGTATGCGGGCGACCGCCCGGCAGGGACTCCAGGCCGCGGGCGAGGAAAACCCGGATCGCTTCACTGGAGCCGCCCGGTGAGTTGAACAAGTCCACTAGGACGTTCCACTGCGAAGCCCGCACACCTGCCTCCTCGGCTAGTTCGCGCCGGGCTGTCTCCAGCGGCAACTCCCCCGTCGCGTCGAGCAGGCCAGCCGGCGGTTCGAACATGTACATGGCGACGGGATGGCGATACTGACGAATCAGCAGAATCCGATCTTCATCGTCGACAGCGATAATCGCGACCGCCCCCGGGTGGATGATGACGTCGCGCGTCGCCTCGTGGTGACCGAACCCGACACGGTCACGGACAACGGACCACACGCGACCCTCGAACTCCTCGGTGCGCTCAATGATGGGATGCGAATCGTCCGACGCATCGGCGACAGCGCCTGACCACATCTCCTCGGGTCGAGGAAGTCCTTCCGGTGGCATCGTGGGTTACGACACCGGTGCTTGCGAGTGATCCTTGGCTAACACCGATGCACCTTGATGGCGCCCTTGAGCTGCCTCGATCAAGGCAGCGAACAACGGGTGCGCACGGGTGGGGCGAGAACGAAACTCCGGGTGCGCCTGGGTGCCGACATAGAAGGGGTGAGCGTCCGCCGGCAGCTCGACGTACTCGACCAGGCGCCCATCGGGTGACGTGCCGGAGAAGACCAAGCCGGCTTCTTCCAGGGCGGGACGGTAAGAGTTGGCGACCTCGTACCGGTGGCGGTGCCTTTCATCAACGTACGGTTGCCCGTAGGCGGCCTCCGCTTGACTTCCCGCCAGCAACTTCGCCGGATACAAGCCCAGTCGCATCGTTCCGCCCATGTCGCGATCACCCGAGACCACATCACGCTGGTCGGCCATCGTGGAGACGACCGGATGGGGTGTGGACTCGTCGAACTCCAAAGAGTTCGCACCCTCCAGACCAGACACGGTGCGGGCGAATTCGATCACCATGCACTGCAGACCCAAGCACAAACCTAAGGTCGGCACACCGTTCTCTCGGGCGTAGGTGAGCGCCCCGAGTTTGCCTTCGATGCCGCGCACTCCGAAACCGCCGGGGACGCAGATGCCATCGAGGTCGGCCAGGTTGCGCGCTGCACCCTCAGGCGTCGCACACTCGTCGCTGGACACCCACCGCAGGTGCACTTTGCAATCGTTTTGGAAGCCGCCCGCACGAATGGCTTCGGTGACGGACAAGTAAGCGTCCGGAAGATCGATGTACTTGCCGACCAAGCCGATCGTGACTTCACTCGAGGGGTTGTGCACACGGCCCAACAGATCGTCCCAACCTGTCCAGTCCACGTCACGGAACGGCAGATCGAGGCGGCGCACCACGTATGCGTCGAGGCCTTCACTGTGCAGGACCTTCGGGATGTCGTAGATGCTCTGGGCGTCGACGGCGGCCACCACGGCTTCGGCGTCGACGTCGCACATCATCGAGATCTTCCGCTTAATGCTCGTAGGAACCGGACGATCCGCCCGCAGGACAATCGCGTCGGGCTGGATACCGATATTTCGCAAGGATGCGACCGAGTGCTGCGTCGGCTTCGTCTTCAACTCTCCCGACGGACCGATGTAGGGCAGCAAGGACACGTGCAGGAAGAAGACATTGTCACGACCCACCTCGTGACGGATCTGCCGAACCGCCTCCAGGAACGGCAACGACTCGATGTCTCCGACGGTGCCCCCGACCTCGGTGATGACGACGTCGACATCCGGTCCGGCCATCCGACGAATCCGTGCCTTGATCTCGTTCGTGATGTGCGGAATCACCTGCACGGTGTCGCCGAGGTACTCGCCGCGGCGTTCCTTGGCGATGACGGTGGAGTACACCTGACCCGTGGTTACGTTCGCCGATCCCAGCAAGTCGGTATCCAAGAAGCGTTCGTAGTGCCCGATGTCCAGGTCTGTTTCCGAACCGTCGTCGGTGACGAAAACCTCTCCGTGCTGGAACGGGTTCATGGTCCCGGGATCGACGTTGAGATAGGGATCGAGCTTTTGCATCGTGACGCGCAGACCGCGCGCTTTCAAGAGATTTCCCAGCGACGAAGCCGTCAGCCCCTTGCCCAGCGACGAAGCCACACCACCGGTGACGAAGAGATGTTTGGTGTTCGAGGACGAGGAACGCGGCATATCCACGGAACACCAGACTACCGCGCCCGTTACGTCGGCGCTGCCACACCTCGCGGCGCGCCGCCATCCCGCTCGCGTTTGGCTACTTCCAGCAGTTCTTCCGCATGCGCCGCACCGGTGGACGACCCCTGGAGTCCGCTGAGCATCCGGACCAGCTCGGCGACCCGCTCGTCGCCGTCGACGCCGCGCACACTCGCCGCTGTCACGGCACCGTTCGAGCCCTTCTCCACCACCAGATGATGATCGGCGAACGCCGCCACCTGCGGAAGGTGCGTCACCACGACCACCTGCGTGGACGCCGCCAGGCGCGACAGTCGCCGACCCACTTCGACCGCGACCGCGCCTCCCACTCCCGCGTCGACCTCGTCGAAGATCATCGTGGGCGTCGGGGCGCTGTCGGCCAGAGCAACTTCGAACGCGAGCGCCAAGCGCGACAGTTCGCCACCCGAGGCACCCTTGCCGATGGGGCGCGGATCGGCTCCCGGGTGCGGAGCAAGCAAGATGCGCACGTCGTCCGCGCCGTGCAGATGCAGATCGGCGACATCGGTCGTCACCTCTGCATGGATTCGGGCTTCCGGCATCGCGAGATCGTGAAGTTCTGTTTCAACGCGGCCAGCCATCGTGGCGGCGGCGACCCGACGACGCTGGGACAGAACGTCTGCCGCTTCCTGTGCCTGCTGGGCAAGGAGTGTCTCGCGCTGGGCGAGTTCCTCGACGCGCTGCGACCCACCGTCGACGGCGTTCACCCGGGCCTCCGCCTCGGCCCGCCACTGAATAACGTCTTCCACCGTCGCGCCATAGGACTTGCACAGAGCCTTCAGTCGAGACCGCCTCTGCTCCACCCACGCCTGACGCGCCGGATCCGCGTCCAAGTTGCGCCGATAATCGCCAAGTTCGGCATCGATGTCGGCGATCTCGGTCGCTGCGTGCGACAGGCGCACCCCGAGCTCGCGTAAGCGATCGTCGACATCGGCCATCGACAAGAGGCGCTCCTGGGCGCGGGAGATCATGCTGATTACCGACGAGGTGTCGACATCTTCTCCTTGACCGCTGAGAAGGGTGCGCGCGCTGACGGCAGCGTCACGCAGCCCACCGGCATGCTCCAGCACCGCCGCCTCCGCGTCTAACGCATCGTTCTCGCCTCGTTCCGGCGCCACCTCGTCGATCTCCGCGATCCCCAAGCGGAGCAGGGTCGACGTTCTTTCACCCTCCGACAACGACGCCCGCGACTGTGACAACTCCTGTTCGACGTCTTTCCACTCCCGCCACACCGCTTGGTACGCCGTGAGGGCCTCGCGCACCTGGACGCCGCCGAACCGATCCACAAGATCGCGCTGCGCAGCAGCTTGTCGAAGACGCGCCTGATCAGCCTGTCCGTGCACCGAGACAAGGACGGACCACACCTGTGTCAGGGCGGAGACGGGCACGGGACGACCCGATAGATACGCCCGCGACCTGCCGTTTCCCGACACCGTGCGCCGAGCGATGAGAGCATCGTCTTCGATATCGACACCGAGATCCTCGAGCACGTCGCCGAGCAGCTTTTGACGTTCCTGATCGACTGTCACGACGGCGTCGACTTCGGCCTGCTCGCCGGATTCCCGCAACTGTCCGGACTCCGCTCGGGCACCGCGAAGAAGTTCGATGCCCGACAAAATCATCGTCTTGCCGGCCCCGGTCTCACCGGTGATCACCGTCAAACCGGGACCGAGATCGACCTGAGCGTCGACGATGACCCCGATGCCCTGGATGTGCAGCTGTTCGATCATTCGCTACCGCTCACGAGCGCTGACGCCCACGCCAACCGTCGACCGGCAGATCGAACTTTGCCACCAGACGATCGGTGAACGGCGCCGGCGCGAGGCGGGCGAAGCGCACCGGTTGCTCATCGGCGGAGACGACGAGCCGATCACCGGGCAAGACATTGATGGTCCGGCGTCCGTCGGCCCACAAAACGGCCTGCGACCCCGGCTCGAGATCAAGGGCGATCGAACTGCTCGGGGACACCACCAGCGGCCGCGCGAAGAGCGCATGAGCGCTCAGGGGCACCACGAGAAGAGCTGCCACCTCCGGCCACACCACCGGCCCACCCGCGGAGAACGCGTAGGCGGTGGATCCCGTAGGTGTCGCGCACACGACACCGTCGCACCCCCACCGGCACAACGGTCGACCATCGACTTCGACCAAGACATTGATCATGCGCTCCCGAGTGCCCTTCTCCAGGCTCACCTCGTTCACCGCCCACGTTCCCCCGACACGGGTGCCATCGCGAAGAACCGACACGTTCAATCGCGTGCGCTCCTCGACGGACCATCGGCGTTCGATCAAAGACTCAACGACGAACGTGACATCCTCGGGTTCAGCCTCGGCGAGAAAACCGACATGGCCGAGATTGACCCCCAGCAACGGTGTTCCGGGTTCCGCGAGCTCTGCGGCCCTCAGGATGGTTCCGTCGCCGCCGAAGACCACGACCACATCGGCCCCCGCCCGACCCCCGGGGGGATCGGCAGACATATCCGACGGAAGTAACTCGATCCCCGCGGTCGATGTCATGTCGAGTGCCTCAATGTCCTCCGTCACGCCGCTGACGTGGGCGCCCGACTCGATAAGCGCCTCGACGACGGAGCGAGCCACGAGTCGTGCGTCAGCGTTTGCCGTGTTCACCACCATGAAGACGCGCACCGGCGCCGATGCCGTCATTGCGGACCCTCCTGCACTGCCCGGGCGATCGCCGATTCGATCTCCTCTGCCGACAAGCCGGCCGAGACTCGATACTCGCGCTCCATAGCGCCATCATGCTCGCTCGGCTCGGCCGCGTCACCGCCGACCTTGCCCATCCACAGGAAGTACTCGACATTTCCTTTGGGGCCCGGAAGCGGACTCGCGGCCACTCCAAAGATCGCCAGTTCTTCGGCCTCGGCGGCCGTGACCACGCGGGCCACCGCCTCACGTCGAAGGTCCGGGCTGGTCACCACTCCCGAGCCGACGCGCTCTTTACCCACCTCGAACTGGGGCTTAACCATAAGGACGAGGTTCGCCGTGGGTGCGGCCACGGTCACCAGGGCCGGCAGGACGGCGGTGAGCGAAATGAACGATAAGTCGGCCACCACGAGATCTGGCGGGAAGGGCAGCTCATCACGCGAGGCGTCGAGGTGTCGAACGTTCGTACGCTCTAGCACTGTGACCCGATCGTCGGATCGCAACGACCACGCCAACTGTCCGTAGCCGACATCGACGGCGATCACGTGGCGAGCACCCCGCTGGAGGAGAACCTGGGTGAAACCGCCGGTCGAGGCTCCGGCGTCCAGTGCATTCGCATCCCGGACGTCGAGACCGAACGCGTCCAAGGCTCCGATCAACTTGTGGGCGCCTCGGGAGACGAAGTCCGACCCGGGTTCGGCGACCAGTTCAATCGCGGCCGCGTCGTCCACCTGGGTCGCGGCTTTCGTTGCTGTCACTCCCGAGATGCTGACGCGGCCCCCCTCGATCGCGGCACGGCCTTGCTCGCGAGAGGAGACCAGGCCTCGGCGCACCAACTCGGCGTCTAACCGACGTCTGGTCATGACGGACTCCTACCCGGACGCCTCGTCCTCGGCCACCAAGCCGTTGAGCGTTGCACGAAGAGCACTCTCTACTTCTTCGAAAACACCCACGTGCTGTGCCACGTCGGTGTCGGCGAGTGCATGCAAGGATTCGAGTGCGCCGTCGACGTCGGTGTTGCCGGTGGACTCCCAGACCGGGAGCACGGCATCCGGAGACGGCGTTACCTCCGGCGCCACTACCTCGTCGACGACGAGAACGTCATCGCTCGAAACGTCATCGCTTGAGACACTTTCGCCTGAGACGTCCTGATCAGGAGCCGAATCCCACTGGCCCGACGTCATTCAGGGACCACTTTTTTCTTCACTTTCGGCGCCGCCGCAGGCATCTCGTCCCCGCTGGGGGCCGGCGAATCAGCCGCGGTCACAGGTGCGTCAGATCCGCTCTCCAAACGCTCCACTCGCGCCCGCAGCGCGGCGAGTTCGTCTTCGCGGACGAAACCCAAACGGCCGACCGCCCGATCCACCTCGGTGCGGATCATCTCCATGAGAGCTTCGCGATTCTGCTGCGATGTCACTAGGAGATCATCAGCGATGTCCTGCACCGACTCCATGGCATCGGAGGACTTACCGGTCCATTGCATGCCCTGATTGACCAACGCCGACGCCGCATCGCGTGCCTTCGCCGCAGTCACCTCGGTTAAGCCCGTGGCCAATTGCACGTAGCCCTTCAACGCATCCATCATGATTGCCGCCTCCTCGCGCTCAACTCTAGTGCGCCACCACCGCGCTTCCGTGGCATCGACCATTCCATGGCGAAACAGTTAGTGGTGGCGTAAGTCATCGGCAACCGCGCGGCACGCATCGACCAGTGCCGGATGACTCTCCGACATCGGCTCGGTACCAGCCCAACTCCGAGCCAGCAGCTGCCGCACCTCCCCCAGAGCCCCGCCACCCGACGCGTCGGTGTCGGCGATGCGGGCACCGTCCACGCTGTCGGCCAGCGCCCGAAGATCCGCAGCTAGGTACGTGGGTCGGAACTCGGGGTCGACCGACACCAACGTTGCGAGGTCTCGCGCCTGAACCACCCCGGTGAGTACCAGCAGAGATTCCATGCCCGCTCGATTCGCGCCGCGAATGTCCGTATCGACGCGATCACCGATGACGAGCGGCGTGCCCGCGCCCAATCGCTGGGCCGCTACCTCGAACAGCAACGGTTCCGGCTTACCGGTAACGGCGTCGGGTTGCCGACCGAGGGTGGCACTCAGCGCGGCAACCAGGGCCCCGTTTCCCGGCGCCAGCCCCTGCTCGGTCGGCAGGCTCGTATCCGGATTCGTGGCCACCCAGAGCGCTCCGGATTGGATCGCGTACCCGGCGTTGGCGAGGTCACTCCAACACACTTCCATGCCCAGCCCTTGGACGACGGCCACCGCACTGGGGTCTGGTTCACGAACGGGGACAAACCCTGCCTCCAGCAAAGCGTGGTCGATCCCCGCTCCACCGACGACGAAAACGTGGGCCGATGCGGCGATGTGGTGCTGGGCGAGGAACACGGCAGCGCCCTGCGGAGAGGTCACGATGTTGTCGTCGTCGGCAGCCAGGCCGAGCCCACGAAGTTTCTCCGCAACGACCCCGGGTGCGTTTGCGGCATTGTTCGTCACGACGCACCACGGACGAGACTGCGCCACCTCGGTCATCGCGTCGATGGCGTACTGCACGGGCGCGGAGCCGCGGTAGAGGACGCCGTCGGCATCGACGATGAAGCCGTCGAAAGCGTCAATGAAGGTGCCCGGTGTGGCCACGATGTTTACACCAACCCGTGCGAACCGGGACCATCAAGCGGGTTCGCCCCGTCGGCGGCCAAGATAGGCCCGATGAGAGGCAATCCCGCCTCGGATCGCGCCCGCAACGTCGCCTTGACTTGACCGAGCGCCTGCCCGTACTCCGCGCGATCGGGCCTCATGACGAATGCCATCGACAGATGATCGCGGGCGGAGGGGAATTGTTGTCGGCGCCACAGGGCCATGCCGAGAGCGTAGTGCGCGTAATCGTCGTTCGGTGATTGCTCGACAAGTTCGGTCAGCACGTCAATGGCTTCGTCGTAGCGACGCGCTTCGAACAACGCCCGACCCAGCGTCTCGGCGACCGCCGGCGTCGCGTCGGTGCGTTGCACCCGCTCGAGGAGTACCACCGCGGCATCGGGGTTCCCCTCGGACAACAAACGCTTGGCACGGTGGAACCACTCATAGGCGTCCCCTTCCGGTGCTCCTGTGCGCGAGGGGTCTACGTCCACAACCGAATGGTCGCATGTCGATCGACCCGCCGACTCGATGAAGCAACGCGGCTACAAGCACCTGCATCGTGGTCGTGACATGGAATTGGCTGGAGTTACAGACACCTGACCGAGTGTCCCGCCACAATGGCGATGTGGACGACCCCACTCCGGCACCGATCATTTCCGACCTCGGCGATGACGTGTACTCGATCGACACTCAGATGGCAGGGCACACCGGCATCACCGCGAGTTACCTCATCCGCGGGTCCCGCCCGTGCCTAGTGGAGACCGGGACGGCCTTGTCCGCGCCGACGGTCGTATCCGCCCTGGCGGCACTGGGGGTGAGCGCCAACGATCTCGCGACGGTGGTGGTGACACATATCCATCTGGACCACGCCGGTGGAGTGGGTGACATCGCGGCAGCTTTCCCCCAGGCCCAGGTTGTGGTGCACGAGCGTGGTGCCCGCCATCTGGCTAACCCAACGAAACTTGTGGCCAGCGCCATGCGGGTCTTCGGCCCCGACATGGATCGGCTCTTTGGTCCACTGATCGCCACACCCGCAGAGCGGTTGATCACATTGAGCGACACCGGAGAGGTCGACCTTGGTGACGGTCGTCGCTTGGAGTCCTTTCACAACCCGGGACACGCGCCCCACCACGTAGCCCTCATTGATTCTCAGACCGGAGACCTCTACACGGGCGATGCAGCCGGCGTCTTCGTGCCAGAAACCGAGGAGATCCGACCGGCAACGCCTCCGCCGGATTTTGACCTCGACCTAGCGCTGTCCTCCCTGCACCGGATGCACGAGGCTTCTCCCACCCGGCTGCTCTTCAGTCATTTCGGCCCGGTC
>ERZ891134.1321-NODE-1321-length-17338-cov-4.297113_pt1 | contig 17338 bp, 14 predicted proteins | sample MGYA00520888_ERZ891134 | MGnify/ENA primary metagenome ERZ891134 (study PRJEB32303, sample SAMEA104408692) | aquatic metagenome | biome: Brackish water; feature: Coastal; material: water | place: Baltic Sea | collected 2014-10-23 | depth 10 m ... | reverse complement strand
TTCAACGAGACGGGCCACCTGACTCGGGCGGACGAGATTGGGGTGTGACCGGGGCACGCGGCTGATCCATCACGCGCACCGTCAACGGCATTGCGTTGGCGACGGCGACGTTCTCGAGGAAGGCTGTGGCGTGCAGTGTGACTTCGCCGGGGCCCAGAGCGGCCGCGGGGATGGTGATGTCAGTTGCGACCGCAGGGCCGCTGGGTGTGCGGCGCTCGAGCACACGGCCGGCAGTGAACACTGTCACGGCATCGGCAGGAGTGCCGGCGATGTGGATGGTGAGGGTCTCTGCGGTGGTCACCTCGTGCGCGCCTCCTGAAAGGCTGAGCTGGTGGCCGTGGTTGGCAACCATGACGCCTCGTATCCAACGGCCTTGGGTCTCGAGCGGTGACGATTCGATTGCCACGACTCGCAACTCGTGATAGCCGTCGCTTAACCGGCGCGTGTCGAGCGGAAGCGGGCCGCCGTCGCGGCTGGTGGCAAGGCGGAGGCCGTCGACAAACAGCTCGTAGCGGCCGATCGGTGCGGGGCCGGCGGGAGTGGCGCGCGGCAGGATCGCGACGGTGCCCGCAAGGGGCGTTGCCGTGTCGAGTGGTTTGCGTGACTGCGGATCGGCCGTGATGGCCACGTCGACTGCAGGAATCCGCGCCCACGGCTGGCAGAGTGGATCGCCGACCACGAGCAGTTGGTAGGGCGAGCGCACCGATCGGTAGAACGCCTCGGCAAGGCAGGCTCCGCGGGCGTAGTGGACATGCAACGACGGCGCGGGAAATTTTTCAGCGAGGGCGTAGGGTTCGATCACCGTACCGCTCGCTCCGGCGGCACCGGCCCGGATGAACGCAGCGAGCGGGGTCTGGCCAGCCTCGGGTGTGAACACGCCGCCAAAACTGGTGAGGTTGTCGCAGATCGCTCCGGGCAGGAGCCTGCTCCCGCTGGAGGCCCAATCGAAGTCGGCGGTACCCGTCGTGAGCCCGGCCACATCTGCTTTCTGCTGCGGTAGCGTGCCGGTGATGATCTCGGCGCGTGCGCCGACCTCGCGGATCGCAGCAGCAGCCGATTCGAAGCCGGCGCTGCGAGTGGTCGAGCGGACGTCGGCATTCCGGACAAAGTAGATCGTGCCGGTCGGCCGGCTCCCGTCGGCCGCGGTCGCTGCGGCGAGGCTGTTGCAAATTTCAGCGACGGAGTTTCCGCGGCCGGCGGTCACGCCGAGCATCACGGCGAGCACATGGTGGCTGCCACCCGTTTCAGTGGGCTCGCCATCCAGCCCCCAGCCGGCGGCAGCGCGAAAGCCACGGGTCGTTGTCGCGCGGCCATCGGCCGCTGGTGGCGGGGCGTAGCCGTTGGCGCGGCGTGAGCGCCAAGAGGGCATGCTGCCCACCGGTGGTTCGAGCGTGGCAGCGAAGAGAAATGTCATGCCGGTGAGTGAACCGGCTGGGTACTTGTCGCGGTCGGCGCGCGGCTCAGGCAGGTCATCCCGAAAGTCGATCCGCCAGGGGAAGCCGCACGAGTAGGCGATACAGTCGATCTGCGGCGCGAGGCCCCGGGCGTCGATCGCCGCGAGCACGGGGCCGAGAATCCGCTCCCGAAAGACACCAATTGGCACGGCGTCGTCCGGGCCTTCCCAGGCGGTGGCAAAGACGTTGATCGGCGGCACCTCGCGGAGGGCAATAAATGCATTGGCCACCGCGAGGCTGGCGGGGCTCAGCGTGTTGACCACGACGAACACGTTTTCGGGGCCGCCACCGGCATGGGTGGGAGCTGCCCCGATACCAGCGATCAGCATCGCGCCGAGGCACCAGCCCCACCACGCTCCTCGACGCTCATCTTTTTCTTGCAGTTCACTCACGCGGGGGAAATTTTTTGATGTGAGGATCAAAAGGCAAAATGTCGGGTTGGCATGTGGCCCTGCCAGCAGCCTTCAATCCCGAAAGGAACACATATGGATCGGGGACAGTTTGGCGTGAACCAGCGGACCGTTCATGGCTTTACGCTCGTAGAACTCTTGGTCGTGGTCGCCATCATCGGCATGCTCATCGGCCTCCTGCTGCCGGCTGTGCAGGCTGCCCGTGAATCAGCGCGGCGGATGAGTTGTCAGAACAACCTCAAGCAGATGGGCTTGGGGATGCACAACTTTGCAACCGCCTACAAAGAACGGTTTCCGCCGGGACGAATCAAAGTCTCGAACTTCAGTACGGTGTCATGGAGCGGATTCTTTCTTGACTTCATGGAGCAGTCTGAGACACAGGCGACCATGGATCCAGTTGCCGATGCGAGTGCCGAGTCGACGGATTCGAGGCTCTACCTGCGGGCCGATTTCAAAAGACCCGTGAACTACAAGGCAACTCGGACCCGAATAGCGACCTACCTCTGCCCCAGTACGTCGCGTGAGCACGAGTCCCGATCTGGTGGGAAAATCATTGCTTCGGGCACGTTCAATGGCATGGGGTGCATTGACTACTCAGGGAACGGCGGTGTGAACCCGGGCGAAACCCAATTCCGACGGCCTGACGGGGAGATGTACGATGACGATTCCGGTGTGCTGTTGGTGAATGATGAGGGTGCGTCCCTTGCCGACGGCGTCAGGTTTCGAGAGATCACCGACGGTTTATCCAAAACACTTATCGTTTTCGAATTGTCAGGACGTGGGTTAGTAAGTTCAACAAGTGCCCGTGGTGTTTGGGCGTCGGGACTCAATTCCAACTTTGTTGGCCATGACAACTCAACACCGCCACTCATCAATGCTTCACCTGACGATGTTTGGGAGGAAGGCGTAAACGTGCCGATGTTTTCTGATCACCCCGGAGGAGTGAATATTCTTCTCTGCGACGGGTCTGTCCATTTCTTGCCGAACTCCACCGAGAAGCCGGTGATCCTCGGCCTCGTCTCGCGCAATGTTGGCGAGGTTGTGAGCATCGAATAGCCGCGGCGTTTCCGCATGAAAACCGGCGTCGGCGTCGCCTCCTCTTTCCGCTATTCTCGGAGGGAGAGAGGCTGTCGGCCGTGAAGTCGTTTTTATCAGGATGCGCGGGCGTGGTCGCGGTGGCGATCTGCCTCGCCGTCTACGCTCGCAGCAAGGCCGAAGAAATCGCTCCCCTCGCTGCCGCACCGGTCGCCGAGTTTTCCGGGCCGCAGGCGATGGCCTATCTCGAGCGGATCTGCGAGATCGGGCCCCGGATCAGCGGGTCGCCCGGCATGGCCGCCCAGCGTGCGCTCCTCGTCGAGCACTTCCGCGCCGCAGGCGGCCGTGTGTCGGGGCAGGCCTTCAGAACCGAAGACCGCCGCACGCGGAAACCCGTGCATATGGAAAACCTGATTGTCGAATGGCATCCCGATCGCAAGGAACGGATCCTGATCGGCGTGCACTATGACACGCGTCCCTTTCCCGATCGCGATCCGGTCGATCCCCAGGGCACGTTTCTTGGGGCTAACGACGGGGCCAGCGGCGTCGCCGTGCTTATGGAACTCGCCCGCTTCATGCCGGCGTTGCCCGGGCCGGTGGGGGTCGATTTCGTCTGCTTCGATGCCGAGGAGTATGTCGTGGGCAGCCGCGATCCCTACTGCCTCGGCTCGACCTATTTCGCCCGCCGCTACGTGGCCGACCGTCGCGACAATCCGCGGCTCCACCGCTACCGGGCCGGTGTGATCCTCGACATGGTGGCCGACAAGGATCTCCAGATCTGGCAGGAGCAGCAGAGCGTGATGTGGCCCGACACGCAGCCGGTGGTGGCCGAACTGTGGGGCGTGGCCGCTCGGCTGGGCGTACGGGAGTTTGTGCCGCGGCCGAAACATACGGTGCATGACGATCATGTGCCGCTGCGGATGATCGCCCAGATCCCCACCTGCGACGTGATCGACTTCGATTATCCGGCTTGGCATACCACGGCCGACACACCGGCCAACTGTGCGGCCGAGTCGCTCGAAGCAGTCGGCCGCGTGATGCTGGCCTGGCTGCGGGATCAGCGGTGAACGATGGCGACGCAGCCGATCCCAGCAGGTGACGCGGGCCAGGGCGGCCGGGTGCCGCTCGTGGTGCCCGATCTCACGCTGGAGGGGCCGGTGAAAGTGTCGTTGTGGCTCGTGCCCCGCGGCGCTACCGTGTTGGCCGGGGATCGCGTCGTGGAACTCTTGGCGGGTGCTGCGACGATCGACCTTGAAGCTCCTGTGGCCGGCCGGCTGGTACGGCAGCTCATCGACGAAGACGACATCGTCGGCCCCGGCACGGTGCTCGCCGAGATCGAGCCCGCGGAGGCTGCATGAGCGGCGGTGACCCCGAGCATCGCGAGGCCATGGTCGACAGCAGGCGACTGTGGATCGCGGCGGTCGTGGGCGCGGTGACGATGTTTCTCGTGCAGCCGCCGGCCGACCTCTGGTGGGCCGCCTGGCTGGCCCCGTTGCCCTGGATGGCGATCGTGCGGTGGCCACGAATGGCGGCGGCCCATCCCTGGCGGGTGCTCTGGGGAGCGGGCTTCATCCACTGGCTGTTGGCGATCCATTGGCTGCGGCTTCCCCACCCGGCAACCTCGCTGGGGTGGGTGGCGCTCTCGGCCTACCTCGCCTGCTATCTGCCGCTTTTCGTGTGGGTGGCCCGTACGCTCGTGCATCGCCTCGGATGGCCCCTCATCGCGGCGGCGCCGCTGGCCTGGGTGGCCTGCGAACAGCTGCGGAGCAGTCTCCTCGGTGGGTTCACCTTCGCCAGCCTCGGCCATACGCAGTGGCGGTGGACCACACTCATCCAGATGGCCGACCTCTTCAGCACGGTCGGGATCAGCGGCCTCGTGATGCTCGTGGCGGCGGCGGTGGCGTCGCGGTCGGTGAGGCAGCTGGCGATCGCTGGCGGCGTGATGCTGGTGGCTCTCGCCTACGGCTCATGGCGGGTCGCCGGCGAACCGGCGCCCACGGGCAAGCCGCTCGATGTGCTGCTCGTGCAGGGCTCGATCGATACCGAACTGAAACACGAGCCCGGCGCCGAGGCCGATGTGGCCAAACACTACGATGACCTCACGATTGCCGGGCTTGCGGCAACGCCCGCCGATCCCCCCGACCTTATCGTGTGGCCGGAGACGATGTGGCGGTGGAGCCTGCTCGAGATCGATCCCGACGAGGTGCTGCCCGACAGCGTGGTCGAGCAGATGCTCGGGGCCGGCGCGAGTGCCGACGGCGATGGCTCCGCAGCCGATCGACAGCGGCAGTGCCGGGAGGCGCTGAAGCAGGATCGATTGGCCGCCCTGGCTGTCTATGCCCGTCGCTACGGCACTCACTGGCTCGTGGGCGTCGACAAGCAGGAGATCACGCCGCATGCTCCGGCCGGCGCCCGCAACTTCAACTGCGGCCTGTTTCTCGATGCCGGTGGGGGAGTGCTCGGCTGCTATGAAAAGATGTTTCCGGTGATGTTTGGCGAATACGTTCCGCTCGCCGATCAGTTCCCCTGGCTCTACTCGCTCACGCCCCTGCCGGCGGGGCTGACCGCCGGCACCAAGCCGGCGGCGGTGGCGATCGCCGGCCGTCGGGTGGCGGTGAATATCTGTTATGAAACGGCGCTGCCGGATGCGATCCGCGGCATGGTGCGATCACTCGCGCAAGGCGGCGGCCGGCCCGATGTGCTCGTCAACCTCACCAACGACGGCTGGTTTTGGGGATCGAGCGAACTCGACATGCACCTCGCCGCAGCCATCTTCCGGGCGATCGAAGTGCGGACGCCACTCGTGATCGCCGCCAATACCGGGTTTTCCGGCTGGATCGACGGATCCGGTCGGCTCCTGGCCAAGGGGCCGCGGCGGGCCACGGCCACGCTCCGGGCCCGTGTCGAGCCCGACGGCCGCCCCAGCCCATGGCTGGCCTGGGGGAGTCTGCCGGCCTGGGGGTGTGTGGCGGTCGCAGGAGGTATTCTCAGTGGTGTCAGGTGGCGGGATGCGAAGGCCGCGCGGGAGCGGGCTTGATTTCCGTTGACCTGGCAACCGATGACCTCCTAGGCTGGAGGGCGGGCAGAGAGAAGGTGCGGCATGAACATTCTCGGCAAAATTTTTGTGTTTGCGGTGTTCATCATGAGCCTCGTGTTCATGAGTTTCGCCGTTGCCATCTTCGCCTCGCACACCAACTGGAAGGCTGAGGCCGAGCGGCTCGAGCAGGAATTAGCCGTCGACAAGGACCGGCGGGGCCAGCTCCTGGAAACGATCGATTCGCTCCAGTCGCAGGTGGCCAGCTCGGAGGCCGAGCGGGATCAGGTGGTGGCCAAGCTGCAGTATGCCCTCGCCGAGCAAAGCACGGAGCTGAAGGACCTCAAGGGGACCCGCGACGAGCTGATGTCGAAGGCGAAGGAGGCGATCAACGAGCTGAGCGTGGTGCAGGCCGAGCTCAAGCGGGCGACTGACAACGTGGAAAAACTCCGCGAGGATGTCCGCAAGCAGCAGGTGACGGTGGACGAACAGATCGGCCGGTCGGTGGAGCTCTCGGCGAAGCTCCACGAGAAGCAGTCGACCCTGGCGATCGTCGAGGAGCGAAAAGCCCAGCTGGAAAAGCAGCTGGCCAACGCCAGGATCCTGCTCAAGCAGAGTGGGCTGGCGGTCGACAGCCTCCCTCGCGACCAGGTGCCGACGGTCGACGGCGTGGTGACGGCGGTCGCCGACGGAGCTGTCGAAGTGTCGCTCGGCGGCGACGACGGTTTGCAACTGGGGCACGTGCTCGAACTCTATCGCAACGATCAGTATGTGGGCCGGGCGGTCGTGAGGGCCGTGAAGCCCGACCGGGCCGTCGCCGTCATCCAAAAGGAATACGCCCGCGGCGTGGTGCAACGCGGCGATCGGGTCACGACCCGACTGAAGGCGGCGTGAGGCCGAGAGACTTTCAGGAAGGCTCCGCGAGCCGTAGCGATGAGTGACGACATCCAGCCAGTTGAGCAGCGGCGCGGGCCGATGAACGTCTACACTGCGATGCTCGCGATGGCCTTCGTGGCGATGACCCTCGCCTGCATCATCCTGGCCATCGATCTTTTCTCCCGCGGCCTGCCGCTCAAGCCGTAGGCGGCGGTTTCGGCGATGCTTTCCTGGCTGCGAAACCGACGTCGGCGGGCCGTCCGCGAGCAGCCCTTTCCGGGAGCCTGGGACGAACTGCTGCGGCGAAATCTCCACCATGCCGCGTGGCTCGACGAACACCAGCGGCAGCAACTCCGCGACTGGATCGCCGTGTTCCTGGCCGAGAAGTCGTTTGAAGGCTGCGGCGGGATGGAGATCAACGACGAGGTACGGGTGACGATTGCCGGTCAGGCCGGCCTCCTCGCCTTGGGATTTCCCGACCAGTATTTCGATCACCTTCGATCGGTGCTTGTCTATCCGGGAGATTACCTCGTGCCACGCCGAGCGCCGCTCAGTGGCGGGGGTGAACTCGAGTGGCAGGAAGTGCGGCTCGGCGAAACCTGGTCGGGCGGCAGCGTCGTCTTGTCGTGGCCCCGGGTCGTCGACGGGGGGCGGCTACGGGATGGCGGAACCCGCAGCGTCGTGATCCACGAATTTGCCCATCTCATCGACATGCTCGATGGGGAGATCGACGGAGTGCCACCGCTGGAGGGCGACCGTCGCCGCTGGGCAGCCGAAATCCGCGACTGTCGCGAGCGGTTCGAGCAGGCCCTCGAAGATGGACGCTTTGTGGCCCTCGGCGACTATGCAGCCGAGGGGCCGGGAGAGTTTTTCGCAGTGGCGACCGAGTGCTTCTTCCAAGATCCGCATCGGCTGGCACGCAGCGACGGCCACCTCTACGACCTGCTGCGAATCGCCTGGCGGCAAGATCCCAAAGCCCGCGTGCCGATTCGCACTCGCTTGTGAAGTTGCATCATTGATTCCCTCACGCAAAGAGCAGCTTGGCCCGAGAATTGAGGTAGGCGAAGGAGGTCGGCGAACGCTCGACGAGCGTTGGCGTATCCTCGCCCCGCGAGGAGACTTTTGCCGCCCCCGAGCCGGTGTTGAGTTCCTTCGGTCAAGATTTACTGTTCACCGCGTGGGGCCAGGGAGGCGATGATGCCGCCAGGTGACGCGAGGATGAGCCGGTCGGTCGTGTCGTTGACGACCGGTACGCGAAAAGGCGTGAGACAAAACTGCTGGAGCCGGTGACCGTCAGCGGGATCAAGCGTGGCCAGCCGGCCCATGTCGTCGATGCACCAGAGCCGCCCGGACGTGACCGTGAGCAGCTGCATGTGTCGGGGGTGAGTCCAGAGTCGCCTGCCGTCGGTGGCCGCCAGCGCGGTCATTCCGCCCGTGGCGAGCGGCACAAGAATCATGTCACCAGATCGGGTTGCTCCCCCCGCCACGGCATCGTCGAGCGGCTCCCGCCAGGCGAACACAAGGCCCGTGGGGAGCAGATCGATGCGGACCACATCGCTTGCCGCCGGGCCCGAGTTGGAGGCAAGGTAGATCACGGTGCCGCTGTCGGTCGAAACGATCAGGGGCCGACCTGCCGGCGGCTTGCCGAGCGAAAACTCTTTCCGCACCCATTCAGGCAGCGCCGGGGTGAGCCAGGTGAGCAGACCGGTGGTGGTGCACCAGAGGACACCGTCCTTCAGGGGGAGCGGTGGCAGCACCAGGCTGCCGTGGGTGCTGAGGAGTAGGGGGCGCACTTTCTCGCCACTGATCCGCGAGACCGACGAACCGGCAGCGGCGTCCGGGCGTGTGCTGTCGGACTCCTGTTTGGCGGGCTTCTTCTCGAGGACAGTTTGAACCGCAGGCTCCCGGTAGGGATTGACGGCGAGCCGCACCAGGCGACCGCCTTCGATGGGCACGTAGACCCAGTCGCCGTTGATCACCGCCGCCGCGACGGCGGGGCTGGGCAACGGCTGGTGCCACAGCGTGCGGCCAGAGAGAAGGTCGATGCCAACGGCCGCTAAGTCGCCGGCGATCACCACGATGCCGCTGCCCACCGTGGGAGGCCGCTGGCTGCCGTCGCCGCGACTGGGAAAGTATGACCAGAGGATGGTGCCCGGGGCCGGCTGGCCGAGCGGTGCTGCCGCGTCGGCCGCGGGCGCGACCGGCGCGGCGATGCCGTGGAGGCTGCCGTCGCCAGCGGCGGCGATGACGATCCCGTCGGCTACTGTCACCTGCTCGAGTTGCGTCGCCGACGTGTTGAATGGCACCTGCACGATCCACTCGCGGCGGAGGCCCAGTTCTTCGGCGACAAAGGCGTCGGCCACCGTGCCACAGACCTGCTCGCCGGCTGGGCAGGCCGCAGCGACGAGGCTGGCGGCGACACCGGCAACGAGTGATGAGAGGGGAAAACGCATGGGAGCCGCCGGGAGGAAAATGGGGTGGAAAAGTCTCTGTCAAGCGTAGTTCACGGGGGGCCACACGCAACATGACGGGGTGTGGGGTAGGATCGTGAGGGTCATGACGGCATCACGATCGACCGATCCGGCCTCACTGGTCCTGGGCTACCTCAATTTCTCCTCGGGCTCCTTCGACCCGGCGGCTTGGCGGGCGCTGAACGATCTCTACGCGGCGGTGGAGACTCTCCCCGGGGAGGAGGGCGCTGCCGTTGCCGAACATCCGGAGGCAGCGGCCACGGTTGCCGGCGTGCTGCGGCGTCGGCTGGGCGATCTGGAAGCGGCTGAGCCGGCCTTCCGGCAGGCAGCGCAAGCCCGGGTCGCCATCGATCTGGTCTTCGATCGGCTGCCTGTCGCCTACCGTGAGTTTCATGCCGACCTGCTCGAGCACCAGCCGACGGGAGCCCTGGAGCGGCCATTTTTTCTGATGGCCGCAGCGCAGGCCGTGCTCGCCGAACTGGCCTCCGGCGATGACGATGCTGCCGAGCAGATCATCACGCGGGCGATCGGCCGGCTCAACGACTACGTCGGCTGGCGGCCGGTGGCGGTGCTCGAAAACGGCCGGCTCTCGGAGCCCTATCCCCATGAGCGAGTGCGGCCGCTGCCGATCTTCGTGGCCGGCGTGGGCCCGGCCCATGGCCGATATCGCGATCTCGTACAGGGGGCGATCGATATTCTCGCCATGGCCCCTGCTGATTTGCTGCGGCAGGCCGACTTCGAACTCGAGATGCTCGAGGAGTTGGCGATCGATCCGCGAGCCTTCGATTTTTTGCACCCGGCGGCCAGCCGCCCCAACTATCTCTTCGGCCTGTGGGATCCCAGCCGCATCGACAACGCCGGCTGCTATCGGCGGATGGTCGTACAGCAGGCCACACTCGACGGCATCCTGTCTTGGCCCGTGGCGGCGGTGGCCGAGAGCGGTGACGCGGCGGGCGCGGTGGCTGATCTGCAACGAGAGTCGTCGGCGGTGTTGGCGGGCGTGATGCTCATGGCCTCGGGGCTCTCTGGCCACGGGCCGGGAGCCCATCAGGCGGGCCTGCCGCTGGCGGATTTGCTGCCGCGGATTGCCGGCTATCGGGATGCATTTTATCGCTGGCTGATGGAGCAGCTGCCCGAGCCACATCGCTTGCGGCTCGACGAAGAGGTGCGCCGCTTGCGACAACCGTTTGGCGGTGTGCGGCGTCATATCAATGCCCTCTTGGCCAAGCGGCGGGCCCGGCAGGTCGAGAGTGTGGCACTGGCGGCGGTGATGTCGCGGCTGGGCCGTGCCGCTGAAGCGGAGCGGCTGGCAGGGGTGGTGCCGGCGGCATCGGCACGCCTGCTTGCCCGCATCAGCGGGAGCGTGGTGGCCGCCCTGCAGGCGTTGCGACTGGCGAAGCCTGGCGACGATGCATCGGCGGCCGCCCGCGCAGCACTCGACCATCTCGACACGGCCACCGACCTCCTGTTTCGGGCCGTTGGCTGTGGGGCGATCGTCGATCCCTGGAACATTCTCGGGCTCGCCGGCCAGTTTCCCCTGCACGAACCGGGGGGCGAGAGCCTGCCCGATCCGCGGGTCGATGACCTGATCGACGAGACGGCTTCGATTCTTGATGGCTACGCGGCGGTCTGGCGGCAGGCGGCGATTGAAGGAGCCCACGCCGAGGCGACGCGGGCCGACAACGCCCTGGAAAAGCTGGCCACCTGGTGGGATCGCTATGCAACGACCACTGTCTCGGGTGTCGATCACCTTTCGGGACGCGAGGTGCGGGATTCGACCCGCGAGGTGATCGCCTCGTTGCAGCGTCGCCATGCAGCGGGGGCGGAGCCACCCCCGGCCGGGTTCTGGCGGAAAGAGGTCGCTTCGTATTCATCCCCCCGCAGTCATGCCGAAGCGGCTGAATCGTTGCTGCGGGAGGGGGATCTCGATGGTGCAATGGGGCTGCTCGTCTGCTGGGCATCGCTCCTCGAGGGGCCCACGCTCGAGCAGTTGGGGGGTGAGTGGCTGGCCGCAGCGGCCCGCTGGCTGGCCCGCGCGTTCGTCGACCGCTCGCCTGAAGGCCGCGCGCGGGTGCGGCGGTTTCTGGAACTCATCGAAGCCAACACCAGTGGGGTGGCCGACATCATCGAGATGGCTGCCGCCGGCCGTGAGCCGGTCGATGCTACCGCCGCCGACATGTTTGATGTCGGTGACGACGACCAGTCTGATGGCGAAGAGAGCGTGGCAAGTGCCTATGAATCGATGGTGTGGCGGGACTCCACTGATGACGGTGTCGATGGCGGCATGCTCGAACATGAGCAGCCGGGAGGCATGGCAGGCAGCGGGCCGGCGGCGGTCGAACAGGCGGCCGAGTTTCTTGCCGGCTGCTCGCGGCTCTTGCGGCATGCGGTCACGGCCGCGTGTGCAGCCGACACGGCGACTGGCAGTGGGCCTGACCGAGAAGAGATCGATGCGGTCGTCGGCTGGCGGCATACGCTGCGGCGGCAGCGGCGGGCGATGATGCGGGCTGCCGGGTTGATCGCTGGCCGTGACGTTGCCGCGCCGCTGGGCATGCCCGAGGCGGAAGTCGATCGGATTCGCTGGCAACGCGATGCCGCCGCCGAGCGGCTGGTCGATGCCGCTGTCGAAATCACCGAGACGCTCTGGATGCTCTCGGCAAGGCTGCACTTTGCCGCTCCCCGGTCGGCCTGCACCACGCGAGACGCTGAGCAGCGTGGCCTGGTCGGCCACCTGTTCGCCGCCCTCCTCCGGGGAGATGCCGCGGCCACCCGCCGGCTGCTCGATGATGTGTGTGGCCGGCTGGCCGGGAAGGCGGTGCTCTATGTGCCCCTGTCACGCGGCGGCCGGCCCGATCGCATCGTGCGGGCCCGTAGTCGTGAGCGGCTGCTGACGCGGCTCTGTGGCTGCCTTCCACGGATCGGTCTGGTGGCCGAGGCGACGCGACTGGTGCAGTTGGCCAAGAGCCTGGAGCGAAAGCGGCCGAAGGGCGGGGCGAGTGTGAGTGAATTCGATCGCGTGTTTGAGGCGGCTGCGACGGCCCTTGTGGAGCGGATCGTGGAAAGCGCCCACACGCCAGGTGGCGAAGATGCCGGCGGGGAGGCAGTTCCCGAGGCCGTCGCCAAACAACGGATTCTCGATGGCCTGGCGTTGCTCGTGCCGAAACTCCTTGAAACCTGGATGACGCATGCGCGGCAGTTGCGGCTCTCGGTGCTCGAGCGGGTCCGCGACCAGAAGGCCTTCGACACGCTGCGGGAGTTCATCGAGCAGTATGGTGCCGGCTTGTTTACGCAGCATGTGCTCACACCTCCTTCGCTGCGGGGCATCCTGCGAGGGGGCGTGCGGCCCTTCCTGGAGCGACTGCTCGATCGTGACCAGGGCGAGGTCATCGAGGGGGCTGCGGCATCCCGTCGGCCGGCTCGGCTCCTCGACGAGTTGGCGGCGGGCACGCTGCCGATGAAGGTGGCCCAGACACGAATTCGGCTCGTGCTCGAGAGCATTGCCGAGAATCATGCCGAGTATCGCGACTGGAACTCCACTACGACCCAGTCGGACCGTGGCGAAAATATCCACATGCTGCTCGACTTTCTGCGGCTCAAGGCGGAATACGACCGGATCGCCTGGACCTTGCGGCCGGTGACGATGGCGCACCGCGTGCTCGCGCGGCGCGGCGAGTCGGCGGCCGCGGCGGCATGGCGGAGCCGGATGCGGGAGGAGACAGCCGAGACGGCAGCCGCGCTGGTCGCCAGGCTGGGCACGCTCGAGCAGGAGACGGGCGTGCGGCTGGCGAGCGTGGGCGATCGTGTGCGGCGGGCGTTTACGGCGGCCCTCGAACAGGACGAACTGGAGTCGTTTGTCGAGCCGGCCGTGACCGAGCTCACCACCGGCAAGCCGCCGGGGGCGGGGGCGGAACTCGAGGCGCGGGCGCGCCGTTTTCTGGGCGTGGCGAGCGGGTCGGGCGTGGAGGTGCCGGAGTGGCTCGAGCGGCTCACCAACCGGGTCGACCGTTGTCTCGAGCGGGCCGACGGTGAGGCTGCCTCGGCGATCGCCTTTTCGCGATCGGGGTCACTGCCCGATGCCGTGGCCTGGGTGCCTATGGCGTGGGATGACCTCACGCAGGCCCTCGGGGCGTGATCAGAGGGCCTTGGCCCGCAGGTCACGAAACTCCACCTTCATCACGAGGCCGGGATGAATCTGCAGGCCGATCGGCGCCGGCTCGCGATACTTCGTGCTCGTGTACTGCGACACCTGCTCGCCATTGAGCCACACCGTGAACGTGTCGCCCTTGGCCTCGAGGCGGATGCGATTCCAATCGTCGGGCTTGAGCACGTCCGCTGCCCGTGGGGCCTGGGCCTCTTCGGGATATTTCCCAGTGTAGAACGAACACGTCATGTCTTTCTTGAGGCTCCGTGACACGCCGATCTGCACCTGGAGCTCGGGCTTCCGCACCATGATGCCGCTATCGATCTCGCCCGTGAATCGCACCTCGCCCTCGACGATCACATCGCCGTAGGGCTTGTCGGTGTAGAGCATCGAGCCTTTCTTTTCAGCGTCGTTTTCACCGACGATCGCGCCGTCGACGACCTTCCAGTAGGGGCCGCCCACCACCTTCCAGCCGGTGAGGTCGCTGCCGTTGAAGATGGTCGGCAGGTCGGCCGTGGGAGGTACCTCGGCGATGGCGGTCATGGCGAACAGCAGGGCGGCGGCAAAGCCGGTCAGCGGGAGCAAACGCATCAGGGCAGTCTCCGATTGGGGGTTGGGAACAGCATACCGCAGCGATGGAAGCGTGAAGCGCATTGAAATGGTCGGCTGGAATCACGAAATCCGTTTATCGATCGCGGCAAGCGGTTCGAAAAGGTCAAGATCCATCTAGCGCTGTTCGAGTGCCTGCGGTGTCAGGGGCCAGTCAATGCGTGCTGCCGAGGCTTCGAGATGCCAGGCACATCGCTGACAGGCCTCGATGAGATCGGCCAGATGCCGGCGGCTTTCCTCCACGACGTTGTTCACGGGGCGGCCTCCACGGCAATCGCATTCGCCGCGGTCGTACCACTTCAGTAAACAATCTAGCGTAACAAGCTGCGCGATCAGGCTGCGACGGCAGCGAGCCGTTGGAGAACAGCACGCGGGCTTCGTCGGTAGAACGGCTTGCCGGGCTTGTCGGCTGTCAGGGGCGTAGCCGGGGGTATCGCGACGTGGAGGTACGCAGCAGCCCGAGTTCGTAGCCGCGGGCGACGGCCTGTGTTCGGTCGACCACGTCGAGCTTCTCGATGACCGCGGCGACGTGGGCCTTGGCTGTGCGGGTAGAGATTCCAAGCAGGCGACCGATTTCGTTGTTGGTGAAGCCTTCCCGAAGCAGGTCGAGCACTTCCTCTTCGCGCGGCGTGAGCCGGGCGGCGGGCGAAGGTGCGGCGGGCGATCCCTGCGCCGCGACCAGTTGCATGTCACTGCTGATCACCGGCCTCCCGGCATGGGCTGAGCGGATGGCCTGCACGAGTTCGTCGTGTTCCACGTTTTTCGTAACGTAGCCGAGGGCACCGGCGGCGACGGCCTGCGCGAGATCCTCGGGGGCTTCCGATGATGTCAGCATCACGACGCGGGCCGTCGGGTCGGCGGCCCGGATGCGGCGGAGCGTTTCGATGCCGTCGATGCCTTGCATCGTGATATCGAGCAGGCAGACATCAGGCCGCAACTCCTGCCAGAGCCGCACGCCCTGCAGGCCATCGGTGGCCTGGCCAGCAACGTCGAAGCCGGGCTCGGAGGCCAAGAGGTTGGCGAGCCCGGCCCGCATCACCGGATGGTCATCGACGAGCAGGAGGCGGATCGTGGCGAGCATGGCAGCTTTCACCGGCGAGCGACACCAATGCCCCCAAGATAGCGTCGCCGAGGTGTTCCTACGCCCGAAATTCCTGGCTACCGCCGAGTTTCACGGCATCCGTATTGGCCAGGTGGCCAATAGCCCCGTGGTGGGGACGGTCGCTTATAATGAAGTGAGGGTCTACGAATTATCTCTCCCGGCGGTTTTTCTTTGCTGTTTTGTCAATTTCGTTGCAGGAATCCTTTCATGAGTGGTTTCCATGCCTCCCCGCGATGTCGGGGGCTTGCCGGGTTCACATTGGTCGAGCTTCTGGTCGTGATCGCCATTATCGGGGTGCTTATCGGCCTCCTTCTGCCGGCTGTACAGGCGGCACGGGAAGCCGGCCGACGGAGCGCGTGCAGCAACAACCTCAAGCAGATCGGCTTGGCGATGCACTCGTACCACGATGCTCGCAAGAAGTTTCCCCCCGGGTATTCGCTGACGGTTGATTATTCGTTGGACCCAAATCCGGCAAATTTGCATTTCCGGCACCGGTTTCAGGCAAGGCCCTTCTCGTGGGGCATGTTCCTGCTGCCCCATTTCGAGGAACAGGGCATCTATGACAAGCATGCCTCCTTGCTGACCGACCCGAATGCTCGGATGCCATCGCCGACAGATGCCAACGGCCTCCGCACGAGACCCAAGGCATTCGCCTGCCCCTCCGACACACTACCGGTTGTCGGCCCTGGAAATTATGGCTCGTCCAATTATGTGGGCTGCTATGGCCGAGCGAACGATTTCTATGGACAGCAGGTAGGCCGCTTCTTGCCCACCGTGACGGGAGTCTTGTACTGGAACTCCGCCGTAGCACTCAAGGATATCACGGACGGCAGTTCAAACACGCTTCTCGTGGGGGAACTCAGTTCAAAGCAACGGCACTGGAATAACGGAGTTACCTTCTATGTTGGAGGCAATTGGCCCGGTATCGGTCATTACCTCAAGCACGATGGTCTCGTCTTTCGCGACACGCACCCCAACCATCCAATCAACAGCCAGCTTCCCGATACCCACATGAACAGTTTTGGCGGTGGCAATGGTGACCACGACGGCTTTGGCAGCCGGCACGAGGGGGGTGCACAATTTGTGTTTTGTGACGGTGCGGTTCGCTTCCTCAACCAGAATATTCAGTCGGCGAGCTCGCCTCTGGGTACCTACCAGCGGCTCGGCGACAAGGCCGATGGACTGCCGATCGGTGAGTATTGACGGCCTCCCGCCCCGGCGTTCCTCCCATCAAAAGACAGCGAAAGCAATGATGCGCGACGTGCTTGTGACGGTACTGGCCGCGGCCGTGCTCTGCGGCGGAGGCTGCGGACCGCGAAGCACAGGGCCGCAGCGATTCCATGTCAGTGGCACCGTGACCTTCGACGGTGAGCCGATTCCCGTCGGCACAATCTATTTTGAGGCGGATGCCACGCAGGGAAATGCGGGGCCCGTGAGCATCGTGGTCATCGAGGATGGGCGGTATGACACCAAGGCGTCCAAGGTTGCGGGACCAGTGCAGGGGCCGCTGAGCGTGCGAATCTCTGGCTCAAAGAAAATCGAGCCGGGTGGAGAGCCCGTGCCGTTGCTGTTTCGGGAATATACGACGACCGTCGACCTAGATCCCGCATCCAAGCCGCATGTGTTCGATTTCGATGTGCCGCGATCGAGCCGGCGATGATGGGGATCGGTGAATAGGAAGCACAGTTCCAGAAACAGTTCCACGTGACGTCATGATCCGTTGTTTTTGTCACAGTCTGCGGAGCATCGATGAGCATAACGAGTCGAGCAGTTCTCTTGGGCGTGTCGGTCATGTGGTGCTCCGCGAGGCAAGCGGCAGCAGAAGAGGGCTCTCTCGCCTCGGGCTGGGCCGAGGATTTCACTGATCAGACCGCTTTCCAACGCAACTGGTCGCAATACGGTTTTCTTGCCGACGGTCGGGACGACAAGCATCCGCATGGGCGACCGGTTTCAGGAAAGAATGTGCGGCCCGACTGGTGGCAGGTCGTCGATGACGCCCTGCGTGGACGCAACTTCCCCGAGGAGTTTCATCCGGCCGGTATTACGCGGAAGATCGGCGGCAATGACGTGCGGGTCTCGTTTCGGTTCAAGTTTTCCCCCGGCGGCATGGCGGGCATCACGGTGCGTGGCCCGAATCCGATCGTCGAACGCGACTTTCACGTGGCCGTGCTTCATATCCGGCCGACGAGCATCACGGCCGCCGACA
>ERZ891134.1317-NODE-1317-length-17382-cov-5.427310_pt1 | contig 17382 bp, 16 predicted proteins | sample MGYA00520888_ERZ891134 | MGnify/ENA primary metagenome ERZ891134 (study PRJEB32303, sample SAMEA104408692) | aquatic metagenome | biome: Brackish water; feature: Coastal; material: water | place: Baltic Sea | collected 2014-10-23 | depth 10 m ... | reverse complement strand
CCTGAAGTTAAATTACTTGCACTAAATGAAGCTAAGGTAAATGTACCATAAGCTACAACTTGCAATGTATCATTAACAGCAGTAGCACTATCTAAAACAATAGATGTTCCATTAGTAGCTGTAAAATCTGATGGTAATAATTTAACACCATTTAAATAAACGTCTGCAAATGCTGTTCCTGAAGCAACATCATAAGCTAATGATGCTCCTGCGTCATCAGTTGTAAAAGTTGTTTGTCCTGCTGTTGCTGTGAATGTAAATCTTTGTGATGTTCCATTTACACTTGAACCTGCAAGTGCGTATGAAGAACCATCAAATACTTTTAATTTTTGTGCAGTAGTATCAAATACTAAATCCCCAACATCATTACTTGATGCAGGAACTCCTGCTTGTACTCTGTATCTTTCTGCAAAACTATTTACTCCTGATAAATTAGTAGCAACTGTATTTACATTAGCTATAGAACCTGCAACAGAATTTACGTTAGTAATATCTGAAGCTACAGCATTAATATTTGTACTGTTAGAATTTACTGCATTAATATTTGTTGAATTTGTATTAACTGCTGATACAGCACTTGAAATACCTGCTACTGCTGTAACGTCAGAAGATATTCCTGCTACTGTATTTACATTAGTAATATTATTACCAACTAAATCTACATTAGTTATAGCATTTGCAACTGTATCAATCTCTGATGTGCTTTCATTTAAATCATTAGCAACAGTCTCAACTTCTGATACTGCTTCTGCTAAATCATTAGCTACTGCAATAACTTTAGTAATATCTGTAGCTACTGTGTTTACTGAAGCAATGTTGGTCGCTACTGTGTTTATATTTGTAGCGTTAGAATTTACTGCATTAATATTAGTTGAATTACTATTAACTGTATTAATAGCTGAAATATTTGCATTTACTGTAGTTAAAGCTGTTTTGTTAGCTGAAGATAACCAAGTGTTTTCTAAATAAGTTTTATTAACTGCATCATTATTATCAACTGGATTTGCTACACTTTTAATTACTTTTGATTGTCCATTATATTTATCATCAGTATCCAACTGCATATAATTAGTTGCATCATCTGAAAATTCTTGAACAGCAAAAAAGTTTTGATTAGCTGACATATCCAAATCAGCTTCAGTCAATACTGAACCATCTTGGAAATCTACTAATCTAGCAGTAAGTGGTGTTTGTCTTTCTATTCTAATTACTACACCATTTGCAGGTGCAGAATTAAATGTAACAGTTGAACCTGAGACACTAAAAGCTGTAGTTGAAACTCCATCTAAAAAACATTTGACATGCGTACTGTCAATATACGTAAACGATATTGAATACTGTGTGGTACTTCCATTACCAGTGTATGTTTGAAATGCAAATTGTGACATATTTTATTTTGAGAACTGATATAGTCCGTCTAAATCAGCTTTGTTTATTGGTAGTCCTATTTTAGTTTTCATTTTAAAGTTATCTCTTGCTCTAATTGAATTTTCTAACGTAAAATTATTAGTATCGTCTTTTGTACTTTTAAAGTTATTTCTTGTTCTAATAATTTCTTGCTCTACAGCAGTGTGATATGTTTTAATAATTTGTTTTAAATATCTTGCTTTTGTACCTTCATCTTTATTATTATTATCTAAAGATATTGGGTCGCTTAATCTTTTGTAGTAATCCGAATTAATTACATTTTGTAATTTTTCATCTAAAGATAAACCTTGAATTTTTACTTTACCTAGTAGTTCCATTTGCTTGTTGTAAGCAGTTTGACCTGAACCAGTTTTAAATAAAGTTAAATCAATATCTCCTTTTAGAGTATCTCTCATCATAGGCATGTTTACACCTAATCTTAATATCTCTGTTGCTACTGGGTCTTCTTTTTCTTCTGATGTAGTAAAAGGATTAAATACACCATTAATAAATCTTTGTGTGTCTGTTCCTTGTATTCTTAATTTGTTACCTCTAAAATCATATTTATCTTCTACTTCTCCAAGAAATCCAGTTCTTTTCTTAACTTCATCAAAAATAGTTTTAGTATCTTTGTAGAAAGGGTCATTTACTAATTTAGCAAATATGTTTGGATAAAATGAACCTATTTTTGAATTTGTGTAATTTTTCCATTTAGAAGTATCATCACTTGATAATACTTCCATAAAATCTGCAAGACCTTTTAAATAAGTTTTACTTACTAAGTTTCTTGAAAGTGCTGACCATGAAGCTGAACCAAAGTTTGCTATTTTAGTTCCTGTAGATAAATAGTCACTTGCTTCACCACCTTGTTTAGCCATAAGAATAAGCATGTTTCCACCTACTCGTCTCATGTCTTCTTCACTTAGCTTGTCATACATTTCATTGTAATCTGCAATCATGCCAAAGAAAGCACCGAATGGGTCAAATCTTCCAAACTGAACATATTTATGTTTACCACTTTCTTCGTCAAAATATCTAAAAGCATAAGGTAATGCTCCAGTATTTTTTCTTAAATTTCTTAAATCTTGTGACTGAGTATATCCTTCTCCTGCTATTTGACCTTGACTACCTGTAATAATACCTTCTCTGTGTAGTATAGAACCTAAAGTTAAAAGAACTGTTCCTGTAGCCATTCCACCTCTAGCTTGTGCCATTCTTTCTGCACCATTTCTTCCTATAAAATCATTTTTAAAACTTTCTCTTATGAAACCTAATGGTGTTCTGTCTACGACATTTAACATTAAGTTTGCAGGTGTTCTTACAAATGGAATAATCTGTTTCATTATTGGAAACTCATTTGCAATATCTTGAACCTTTTTAAATATCCCATCTAACTCTTGTGTGTAAGTATTCTCATCAGCTTTTCTCATAGCTTCAGGATTTTTTGCTCTACCAAATTCATCAAAACCTTCTTCAAAGTAATCACTTACTGCTTGGTCAAATTCTGTAATCGGTTTCTTTGTTTTTAAATCTGTAGCAACTATTTTAGTTTTGCTTTTGCCATTCTTAATAGCAAAGTCTACACCTTGTTTTTCTAATTCTGTTCTGTAAGTAATTTGTCTAAAAAATTCATCTTCAGCATTAAGAAATCTTGTTGGTACTCTAACAGCTTTTCCTAATGTATTTATAAATTTACCTGAACTACTATCATTATCTAATACTTCTTTAAATAATCCAGTTTCAGGGTCTTGAACTTGTTTTGTTTTTTGAATTGCTTTTTTAGGAATATCTAATTTTCCTCTTTTACTTAAAATAGTATCTTCTTTATTAAATGCTAACTTCATGTATTTAGTTGCATCTACTAAATGTCTTCTAAGACCTACATAAGTAGCAAATGCTCTTTTACCTTCTAATCTTAATTTAGCAACCTTTTCAGGACTTTCTAATAAAGATGAAGATAATCTACTACCAACCATTTTTTCTAATGGTCTTATAAATACGTTAGTTAAATTTGAAGATAAATTAATTAAGTGTGTTTTAGGATTAGATAAAAGTGCATTAATCCACACTTCATTTAAAACATTCCATGTTTGATTTTTTGTAGCATAATTAAGAACATTTTTAATATTACTATCTCCTGCTCTTGCTATTTGGTCTATTAACACTCTAACATCACCATCATAATTTTCTGCTGATTTTAAAGCATTGTCTAAATCTTCTACTATTGGATTTTTAGAAGTTTGACCTGCTAATCTTAAACTTCTTCCTGAACTTGCATTTATAGATAATTTTTGTTCATTAATAGCTTTCCATTTAGGAAAAAAACTTTTAAGAAAGTATTCTTGAATTTTAGGTTCTTTGTTACTTAATTTTGCTAATCTTTTTACACCACTAGCTAAAGTTTCAATATAACTATTCATAGCCATTATTTTATATGGTGCATTACGCATCACTTGTTCTAATTCTTTAATGTCTAATTCTAATTTATTAGGATTGTTTCCATAAAGTTTTCTAGCTGTTTTTTCTACAATCTCATCACTTATAACTATTCTTTTATTTTTAATTAAAGTTTCATAAGTTTTATTAAAAGCATCTAAACTTATTAAACCTTCTTTATCTAAATTAAGAAATTGTCTAACATTAAAATTTAAACTTAAATCTAAGTTTTCAATGTTACCATCAAACATTTCTTTGTTTGGTGAAATCTTTTGTGCTTCTTTAAATTGATTTACGATTGCATCATCTAAATCACCTTGTAAACTTTTTGTAACTGTAACAGCTTCGTCTTGTGATAAAGGTTTGTATTTAGACTTAACAATATCTTCTTCTTTAAGTTCTTTTAAATATGCTTCATCTTCAGCTAATTGTTTTTTATTAACTGCTTTGCCTTCTTGTAATTTTTTATAATTTTTAAAGTATCTAAATGTTCTTAGACCTACTTCTATACCACCACCTACTAAGCCACCTTCTAAAGCATTTTTAAATCTTGCTTCATAAAATCCTTCTTCTTTACCTTCTGAACTTAAATAATCAAATAATGGGTTTTCTAAATAAGGAGCATGTTCAGAAATCATGTCTGCTAATCTTCCAGTTTCTTCACTAAAAGCAGTAAAGTCTGCGATTGCACCTTTACCCATCATTTTAGTAAATTGACCAGTTGTAGATGCTTGGAACATTGGAGATATTCTTTTAGACGCACCAGTTAATTTTCCTGCTACTCCTAAAACTCTACCACCAGTAAACCAACCAGTAGCAAACTGGGATACGCCTTTAGCAAGGTTACCCTGCCATGTGTGTGGGTCTCCGTCAAAATCAGGCAATGTTAAACCATCATTGACACCCTTTTCGCCAAATAAAAGACCTTTTCTTTTATTAGCTTTAAATTCTGCAAAATTTTCGTAACCTAAAACACCATTTTTTGCGTCTTCACCAAATACAAATCCACCTACATTAGTAGCTTCTCCTAAAGTGTCACTTAATCCTTCAGCTAGGTCTACAGTAGCTTGAACACCATCTCTAACCCCATCAACAATGCCTATTCCTACATCTTTTATAGCACCTCTTTTTTTCTGTATGGCTTGGAACTTGTCTTGTGCCATATATTTGTTCATCACATCTTCAGAAGTTCCTTCAGGAAAATCTAAAATCTGACCATTTGGTGCTTGTTTTCTTATAGTTGCCATTATTTCATTTCTCCTATAGATTTTTTAAACATTTCTTTACTTATTTTATATTTGCTTTGAAAATTAGCTGAATTCATTTCTTTTAAATCTGTTCTTCTTTCAGCTATTTCTAAATCTGTGAAACCATAAGTATTCTTAGTTTTTGCTTTTGCAGTATTGTTATCTCCAAACGTAACATTCTTAGTTTCAAATTGTTTTAATTCTTCAGGGTTTACAATAAGTTCATTATTAGGTTGCTCACTAGAATTACTCTCATTAAAAGTAGCACCACCTTGCGTAGCTTCTCTTAAATCTTGCTTTTCTTGTTCATATCTTTGTTTTACCCATGCTTTAAATTTGTCTCGTCTTTCAGATTTACTAAAACCAATTTGCTCTCCTGCTACTATACTTCCTGTATCTCCTATAGGGTGACTAGCTAACCATTCAATAGCATCTTGTCTAAATTCAATTTTTCTAGCAGGATTTACATTAATTTTTAACATGCTACCTCTAGAAGTTTCTACAATATCTTTAATAATTCCATCTAATTGTTCTTCAGCAAATCTATAAGTCTTTGTATTTAATAAAGGGTCTTCACCTGAAATTTCATAATTAGTAATTACGTCTTTGTATTGATTATAAAATTTTTGTTGCATACGACTTTGATTTTCAACAAGAAACTCTCTTGCTTCCTCATATTTACCAGTTGTAATTAATTCATTAATAGTTTCTTCAACCCCTATTTCTGTCTGTGAACCAAAACCAACTTTTCTTTCATCAAATATTTTTCTAAGTTTATCTTTTTTGTAATTTGAATATGTATCCCAGTTAGGGTCATTTTCTTTTGCTTCATTAAAAGTTGTATATTTATCTGCAACAGTAAGTGCTTCTCCAAATTCTTTTTGTCTTATTGCACTTTGTCTTTTATTTGCATCTTCTATTTCACCTCTTGCTCTATCTTGAAGTTTATCTTTAATTTGAAATAAGTCGTCTTTAAGACCATTTATTTTATTTAATTTATTTGTACCTAATTGTATGTGTTTAGGAAGTTCTTCTAATAATTTTTCAGCATATTCAAAATCACCAGTTTTCTTTGCATAATCTGTAAGTGTTTCTAATAAATATTTTTGTGCTGAACCATTACTTAAACCATTTGCAGTTTTATCAAGAATAAATGCTGATACAGTTGCACCAATTTCTTCAAAACTTTTAGTTTCATCAAACATACCTTGTATATTATTTTGAAAATTTATTTTGTATTGCTCACTAATATTAGACATTTGTGAACTAACGTGTGTTTGAAATAATTGATTTTTAAATCCTGAAGTTTTTTGAAAAAAACCTTTTTCTAAATCTGTAGGTTTATATGCACCTAAATTATTATCAGCTACAAACTTTTTAATTTCTTTTTCGTAAAATTCTTGAAAAGCAGTCGGACTTGGTTGTTCTGCAATTTTAAGTTCAGCATATCTAGTTCCTAATTTATTTTGAAATATTTGTGCTTTTGTATTAAGTTCTAGTTCTTTGTACTTATCTATAAAATAAGGATTAGCTTCTTTAGGTAAAGTACCCTCATTTACTCTAGTATTAAAATCTGTTCTATTTTTATTATAATCTTTTATAGCTTGTGCTTCGCTTACTTTCTTTTCTCTTACTTCAGAAGCAATAACCATCTTTTGACCTGCATCATTAACAAAATTATTTAAAGAAGAATAAAGTTCTTTTGCACCTGCTATTTCAGGTTTTGCTTGTGGTTTATAAAATAAATTAAAATCTGATGATAAAACCTGTCTTTTCTCAGGTGCTAGATTAAGTTGAGGTGTTTTTCTAGCCATTAAGAACTACCTAAATCACTTCTAACATACTGTGATTTTTGTTTATTAGTTTTTAAACCTTTAAGTTCTTTTTGTGCTTCTAAGGAATAATATGAATTAGCTACATTTAAAGCTGAAGACACAAATAACAATTCAGGATTAGGTGGTGCAACATAAGTTGATTGTGCTTCCTGACCAAATTGAATTGCTTCTAAATTTCTTTCGTATTGTGCAATATCTATATCTAAATTAGTATTTAATGAGTTCATATAATTACCTTCTACTCTGTAGTAATCTGCCATTAATCTTTCTGTAGACCCTGACATTGCTAAACCTGAACCTGATACATCAGCTACAAAATCACCTCTAGCTTTTCTAGATTTTAAATTAGCTTCATAACCTTTTTGTTGTGTAGCTTTTATTTGTTGATTAATTTTTAATTGTTCTGCTGAATATCTTTGAATAGCATTATTTTTAGCTATTTGATTTTGTCTAACTTGTGCTTGATAAGTTGCTTTTTGTTGTGCTTTTTGATTTTGGAAGTTTATGACCTGTGACCCTGCTGTGGCAATCATCATAGCTGTTGTTGGTTCTACGCACATATTATATTCTTATAAACTCATAAAAAGGTTTATTTAAAACTCCATATTTTTGTTTGTTAATAAATTTGAAACCACACCATTTTAACCATTTGATGTGTAGTGAATTTCTACAATCCACAAAGTTCCATAAAATTTTGTATTTAGTATTTAGAAAACCAATAACTTTTTTACATTCTTTTAAAAAATTATATGTAATATCTTTTAAATTATCAGTTGCTAATAACCATATTGCACCAGTATCGGACACCCCAAACATACCGACTGGTTCTCTTTTACTACTTACTATTGTAAAGACAATTTCTGAATTTAGATAAGAGTAATATAAAGCATAAAAAGGAAGTAATCCTGAACATGATATTATTTCTCTTTTGTCTGCAAATCTTAATCTTGGTGCTAAATATTGTATGTCTTTAAATGTTGCTAGTCTAAAGTGGTTATACTCTTGAACTTGCTGTAACATAATATCCTTGCCAACTTGCATTAATAAAATTACAAGGCAAATGACTGTCTGATGCTAATGTTACTGTAAGTTTGTCACTTTCAGATTGAACAGCAAATGTGTAATCACCATCAGCTAGATTAACAGTACCAAGTAATCCTGTTCCTGTTATTGTTCCTGTAAATGTTGTTGAAGAACTACTTCTGCCAACTGGTTGGACAACAGTAGTAAAAAATCCTGTATTATTATAATTAACACTCCAGTTTCTAATTTGTAATCTACCTTCTTTAATAGATATTCTTGAACCTTGTGCATCAGCTTCTTGTATAAATTGCTGAGAAAACGTAAATGTAAAAGTATAATCTTCACCTATAAAATAATCATAAGAAGTAATATCTCCTGAAACGACAACAGACGTACCTGTTTGTGAGACAATACTAATTTCTTGTCCTGCTTGGTTTGAACCTGTACTTGCACCGACAAGACTTAACGTATTAGTTTTAGTGTAAGGTATTGTAACAGTTGTCTGATTTGTACTGGCATCATAGCTTTCGCTAACACCTGTAGTGCTATTACTAATTTTTCTGTCTAAGTGAGTTAAATAAGAAGCACTTGCGTCAGTAACAGCAGGTGATATGTCCATTGTTTCTAAATAGACCCCATCACTTCTTTGATTTACGATATATAAAGTGTTTTCTATAAAATCTATATTTAATATTTTATCTGTAGAAGATGTACCAAATGTCCATTTATGCCATGCACTTTGTAATCTTTTTCCACCAGTAACATAATATTGGTGAACATATATTGCATTTTGTTCGTTAGAAGATAATGCCAACATAATATTTTCATTAGTTGCAATAGCTAGTTTAAATACACCTGAAGGTATAAATCTAGGTACGTTACTTGTAATATCATCAGCACTTTTAGTATCTGTGTCTGACTTAACATAAAATTCTCTAAATCCTGTAAAACTTCCTTTATCAAATGCAAAGAAAACATTACTACCTGCACCTACTGGTTTTACTGAAGAAGATGCTTCAAATTCTGTTGATACATTTATAGATACATTTTCAGGTGTAATTGTTCCACCTGTACCTGCTAATATAAATTGTGTTTGGTCTGAAAATAAAAGTATTTCTTCATCAAACGATATTGCACTTCTAAGTATAGAAACTTTATTGTGAGTAGAAGCAACATCTATAACATCAGTCGCTAATACAGTAGTTACTGTTTCATTAAAAAAAGCAAAGTATTCTCCACTTCTAGACATAACTACATTTTCATCAGCTATAAAACCTAATCTATTTTTATGGAAAAACAGGTCGTTTATTTTTCTACCAATAAAACTAGGATTAGGAGAACTATCTATGTCTCCACAAATTCTTAAACCCCATGAAGGCACAGTATAATCTGTTCCTGATATTGTATAAGTAGAACCATCTACTTGTGAAAATCTAAAATTACCATCTGCTGTTCTAATTAAAACATGTGGCATAGTCGTATTGTCTAATGTAGTTTTTGTGCTTGGTGCTACACTTTCTTGCCAAACATCACCACTACTATCATACTGCACATAATAATCGTCAAAACTATTTGTTGCATCACCTGTAATTTGAACAACCATGTTGTCTATTGCAGGAGAAGGTAAATCTACAAAATTTTGTACTGTATCTTTTATAACTTGTGAAGCATCATCACCATAACCATCACTAGCAGAAATACTTAAAGTTCCTGTAGATTTAACTATAGAAAAACTAGAGTTTCCTAAGTCGGTTAGTGTAATATTACTAATTGTGCCAATAGCAGACTTAACTCCATCTCTGATTGACTGGGTGTTAGTATTAGAACTTGTAAAAGAAAAGGTAGAACCATCTATTGTTATCGAGTACGTTGTACCTGATACTCCCTGTAATACGGAATAGACAGCTTGTTCAACTTTAGCTGTGCTAGTCGTACCTGCCATTGCAGTTGTTGTTTGTTTATTTAAAATAAAAGTATAGTCAGCAACAGTTATTGCAACAAAATCGCCTTTAGGGTCTGATGATGTTAAATAATTAGATGCACCTGTTTGCATCACAACTGTTTTTTCTACACCTGCTGTTGTATAAACTTTTATTGAACCACTTGTTAATTGAATTAAATATCTTTCTGTAGTGTCTCTATTAATTGTATGAATATAAGCATTGTTTGGTGTTGATGTGCCTAACTTTGCTAAATAATTTGTAGGTGGTCTTTTTTTCAATCCTTCTACGACTGATGAGAAACCATTTTCTTGCACTGTAGCTTGACTAGAAAGTCTTAATACTTCAGGTTGCTGTGAGATACCTTGTACTAAGTTTGGAATAGTTCTAGATACTAAAGCCATCTAGTACCACCAGTTCGATTTTTTTCTACTTACTGTATAAAGTTGGTCAGGACTATCGAATACACTATAGTCACCAGTAGATGCTTCTGCTTGTCTTAATATTACTAAAGATTTTTCTTCGTCTTCTACTGAAAATTTATGTAGTGTGTTTGCACCTAAAGTTCTATCGTGAAATACTCTTGCACTTCTAATTGTAATATATCTTTTAGCTTGTTCAGGAATATCAGCAAAGTCTAATAGATATACAATTTTTACATCTTTTAAATCTTCTGTAAATGTTGAAGTGTTTGTAACTAGATTAAATAAGATGTTATCTCTTTGAACAATATCATAATCAGTTTTTGAATGAAGATATGGATTTAATTCTACTCTTAATACGTTTGTTGCTAAAGGTATTGTACTATTACCTGCGTCTTTAGATAAAGTTACTTTAGGTTGAGTATTAAAATGCCAACCCATACTTTGTACTTCTCTGTTTATTTCATTTAATACAGATTTAGCCATTGTTCCATCTACAGGTAAACTTCCTGTTAAAGTTGATAAAGGTGCTTCCCCTATCGTTGATAGAATTGTATTTACAGCTTCTAATTCTGTAGTTCTTGTTTGAATTGTCATTAAGGTAAAAAGCTATCGAAATATTCGTCTACTTTCTTTTTAAATTTTTTTATTAATTTACATAACCAACACATCATGTGGTTCTCCTATAAAGTTGTGGTGAGGGGTCAGTCTCCCTTCCCCTCACTCGGTCTTAATTACTAAGTATTAAGATGTTTTGATTGAAACACATGCTTCAGGTCTTAAAATACCTGAACCAATCGCCATTCTTGACGTAATTAGACTTCCGATTCTTCTCGGGTCATAAGTTGTTTCAACTACTAAGTCTTTTAACTTAACAGTACCTATTGCTGATTTGTGGAATAATACAGCAACGTGATTACTTGCATCTACGTTGTAAGTATTGTTCGCACCTGCTACAGCAGAGGAGTTGTCAGCAAAAGCAGTCACACAAGTGTTTGACTTAATTACTGGTACTCCACCTACAGATACAACAGTTCCTTTTCCAAAATCTCCATTAAGAGAAGAAAAGTCTCTGTTTAATAGTTTGTCGTTGTTTGCTAACTGATAATAAATATCAGGTGAAACAACACACACTCTATCGCTGTTAGGCACATCTTTTTCGTCTAACTTTTGAATACCTTCAAAGATAGAAGCGATTAAAGATGTTGAGTTAGTGTTAGCATCTGCGTCAGTTAGTTCAGTACCACCATTGCCACCTGATATAGTAGCTGATGCTTGTGAACCTAGAACTGCTAATTGAAGTAGATTTTGGTCTACTGTTTTAGCTAGTGCCTGACCCATTTCTCTTGCGTAGATTGAACGTATATCATAATGATTTTTTAGTTCATCTAACTCTGCAACGAAAGATGATGCTAATAGCATATCATCAACATTGATGATTTTTTCGTTGTGTTTTATTGCGTCTCCAGTGATTTCTGCACCTACAGAGTGGTATCCACTTACTGTAGTTCCAGTCACAGGGAACGAACTTGATTTGCCGTTTGAGATTGTTCTGACGTTAGTCATTCCAAGCATTAGGTTTTCTCTTTGAAAACTAGCTAGAACTTCACCAGAATACAACTTCAAGAACAAATCATTGTAACCAGTTCCAGTATTATTAACTAGACCCAGTCTTGATGGTGTTGCGTTTGACATATTAATGTCTCCCTATTTGTTAGTGTTATTGTTGAGATTAACCTTATTTACTTTTCAATTTAGAAAGTTATCTGACGTGTCAGGCAATCATCTGAATTTTAATAAGTCACCCCTCTTACAAGAGGTGGTGATTATATTTTCTTTAGTTGTCGTCTTTTGTGTTTATTAAGAGAAGAAGTTTTTAATCTACTTCTATTTTTTGATATACTTGTTTTCTTAAATTTTGCTCTAGTTTCATGTACTTCTTTTGAAAGAAAATTAGACTTCTTCTTAGCCACTTTTCTTTTTCCACTTATTCTTCATATCTTTATATGCTTTTGCAGATACAGTGGATTTCTTTTTACTTCTAGAGATACCTAGTTTTTTTCTTCTATTTAGATTTCTTACTAATGACATATTTATTTCCTTTTTATTAAGTCAGTTGCTTTTATTCCAAATATTGCTCCACACACTGAAACCCATAGTGCTTGAAACCAAAATGGAAGATTATTAAAATGGTCAAAGAATAGTTGTACTTTTTTGTGTATTTCAGGGTCATCACTAAATACAGACCAAGCTAATAAAATTATTGGTATAGATATTAAAACTAAAACAAATTCATCTTTAAAATCGCCTTTATGACTTTCTAATATTTTTCCACTATACTCAACTTCTCCTGTTGCCATTTTTTCAGCTTGAAGAAGTCTTGCTGTAGACATTGCTTGTTTAGTTTTTTGTTTATCTGTGTAAAGTTTTGCACCAGTTTTCACTGCCATGCCTAATAAATTAAACCACATTATGAGTTTCTACTCCTGTTATATTTTTTAGTAGTTATTGCTAAATTACTTCTAGAATTATTTTGAGGGTTACCATCTTTATGGTGTACGTCTTTACCTTTAATACCAACCTTCTTCTTCATCATTCGTCTAGCAAGATTTCTACCTGCTCGGTTTTTCTTCTGCTTATCTTTTGAATGATAATTGTCATATTCTTTTCGGTAATTTCTAGCCATTAAAATACGGAACTATTTGCAAGTTTTCTTTCAACTTCTTTTCTATACATAGGGTCAGTTTCATATCTCTTGTCATTCATAGCTTCTGTTACTTGTGCAACTGAATTGAATTGTTCTGTAGAAATATTATTAACATCACCTTGAACCATTTCTTGTTGTTGTGATTGCGTAGTCATTCCTGCTTTAGTCATCAACCCTTGAACTGCCATTTTAATTTGTTCAGTAGTTCCTGTTTGAGTTAAATCATTAAATGCAGTTTGTTCATTTTCAGATAAGTTTTGACCTGCCCAATCTATAAGCTGACCATATTGTTCTTTTCCACCTGCTACTGATTGTATGTCAGCAGTTTGCGTATCAGCTATTGCTTTTTGACCTGCAATGTAGCCATCAACTAATTCTTTTGATAAACCTTGTTTAGCTAGTTCTTTATAACTATTTTCACCAAGTTCACCTTTTTCTGCATATTCTTCTGAATATTTATCTAGAGAATTTTGTTCTAATGGTAAATTTTGTTGTTTTGGAATAGCTACTTCATCAGCTTCTTCTTGAACTGGTTCTGCTTTTTTACCTGAAAATTGTTTCTCTAATTCTGAGTATGCTTTAGATAATTCTTCAGCATTCTTAAATTTTTCAGGCAACCAAGTTGGTCTTTGATTTTCTATATTTTGTACTTGTGTATCAGGTTCACTAGCAATTACTCTAGAACCATCTGTACTTTGTAAAGTATTAATATCAATACCTTGTTCGTTTAACTCTTTAACTTGTTCATCTACTGATTTCTCTGCTACAGCAGAATTTATTTCTACTTTTCCTGTTGTCATATTTATCCTTGTTGGTTAAGGACAAGTTCATCACCTTCAACATTTGCAGTGCCACCAGAGTTAGCGAATTGTTTGCCCATTTCTATTGCCACTCTAGGGTCAGTTGCAGTATTCTGCATCTGCTGTGCCATCTGTTGTTGTTGTGCTTGTTGCTCGTCTTGTTGAATTTGTTCAGTTGTTTTAATTAAACCTGAAGTATCAATTTGATTTGCTACTGCAAACTTCTTAATTGCATCATCAAGGTTTATATATTTTGCAAGAACTTCTGAACCTAATGTTCCTGCAAGGTCAGATATAAATTGAAGTAATTTCAATCTATCTGATTGTCTACCTAATGCTTCCATTCCAACAATAATTTTAACTTTAACTATGTCTTTTGGTAAATCAGGTAGTAGTTTCTTCTGCCTTAGCATAGCTAATTTAGTATTTATGTAAGGTAGTTGAAATTCTGTAGTTAATATTCCATAGACACCACCTAAGGCATCTTGCAATTCATTAGCTATTAATTGTACTTCTGTAGCTGTAACTCTTTCAGCTTGTCTTTGTACTGAAGCATTTAAAAGAAATGCAAATTGTAATCTTTGTTCTATTCTTTGCATTGTCTCCATAGCTACTCTAAAGTCTGCAAATTTGTTTGCCTGTAACACAGACACATCTGATGCTGACCCTTCAATAATTGCACCATTAGGTGCTTTAGCAATGCTAGAAGTTCTTGTTGTACCATTAGGTGCAACCATAAACAGCATTTTAGCTGATGCAGAACTTCCTTCTAAAATTGCTCTTGTTAATCCTTCTAAAGATTTAAGGTCACCAATAAAACTTTCAACATGACCTCTACCATAATTCATTCCATCAACTCTATTAAATCTTAATGCAATAAATGGTAAATTTTCTTCTGTATATTCTTTTGTATAAAGTACATGTCCTTTGACTTCTTGGTGTACCATATATTTTTTACCCATTTTTTTAATACAAGTAAATAAATCTAAAGTTTTATCTTGTTGGGTATCACCTTCTTTTCCAACAGCTTTCATAATATCTACTGGTAAAGTATCAGGCACAACACTTTCTTTAATTATAATTTTTAATACACGACCTTGTGGGTCTCTTTTAACTACATAGTTTTCTAACCTGTAAGTTCGTAGACCAGTGTCAGTTAAATGTAATAGAACATTGCCACAAACAATTAAATGTTTTAGTGCTTCGTATACAGCAACTCTATCGTTCTGTACTTCAATGTTATCCATAACTGATTTCTCAATTTTAGCTAAACCTTGTTCTATTACTTTTTTCTGTTGGGGGTCACCTTCAATAGATTTGTAAACTAATTCGTCTACATCAATTCTAAAGAATGGTGCTTGTGGTGGAAATAAAGCTAACATTAGTTTTGATGCTAAATTCATAACACCTCTACTTCCTACAGACTGATATGGTGTACTATATTCTGTATTAGCATTGTTTCCTTTTGGTGGGTATAAGTGAGGAATAGTTAATTCTGCACTTTCTCTTGCTCTCTCTAAATATGTTTCTCTTTCAATCTCTAGCTTTTGGTACTGACCTGAAACTGAATTTTCTTTATAATTCTCAGGTTTTTCTTTTAATGTATAACTTGCCATAATTAACTAGGTAATTGTAATCCACTTCCTGAGGATAAATTGTTAGTTGGTATTCTTAATGCTTTGTTTTTTGAACGAATAGCTTTGTATGTTAAAATTCTATTACTAACTTCGTTACGATTTTTTTCTTTTGATTTTTTAGTAGTACCTTTTCTTGGTATAGTATCTATTCCTTTACCCATTGCTTTTGCTTCTGAATATGTTTTGACACTTTCGTCATTTAACGATTTTACTCTCATGTTAGGATTTCCACACATAATTAGCTAGTTGGAAAGTTTAAACCACTTCCACCTGATAAAGGTATTCTTAACGAACCTCTGCCTGTTCTTTTTCTGCTGTAGTTTGAAGCTACAGTAGTATCTCTACTTGCATCTGTACTCGCTTCAGTTGGTGCTTTCTGCTTAGTTGTAGCATTAGACACTGAGGGTGTAGCAGGTGGTAAAGGTTCAGGTGCAGGGGGTGGACTTGGCATTCTTGGTGACATGCACATATTTTAGTTCTCCTCTTGTACTGATTTCTCTTTGATTAAATGATTAACGACACTTCTCTGACCTGCTTTAAACATGATTTGTTTTTCTGTTTCTTCAACAGTAGGACATTTGTCAGGAAATAATTCGTCTAGGTATGTAATGATTTCTTCACTTATTTTTGGTTTTTTTATCATTAGATACTCCTAAAGTGGTACTTAATTCATGTCTTTTGCTTGTAATGTGACCTGCAATAGCTGAATAGCCAGTCATATCAACAAAATCATCAATATTAAATGCACCACCCTGACTTCTAGCAATCTTTAATAAGACCATTAGATTTGCCACATCTTCAGGCAGTATATTAATATTTAATTTAGTTTTATTTTGTAAGTAGCCAGTCCACAGTCTGCTTATGTTTTCATGGTTTTCTACCATGTCTCCATTTTGTTTTGCTCTATCGGAACTAACTATTTTTTTTACTTTGTCCAGTATTTCTATACTTAGCATATTGGTAACTCCATAGTTTCGGTTTCTTAGTTTTTATATTGTATTCACCATTTCTTAATATTCTTGCCAATCTGCTTTGATGGTAAGCATCATCAACTGTATATTTATTACGTTGATATTCTTCTATGACAACTTTCCAGTTTTCTTCTAGAGACTTTTTAGCATCTAGTATTCTACTGGCTTTAACATGACCCACACCAACACAACCTTTGTATCCGTCAGTTTGGTCACCTGTTAAAACTTGTGTGCAAAAATTATAATCAGCTAATGTTTCATCAACTTTTTCTAATTGATTATCTAACATAGAGCAGTGAAATGCAGGTATTGTTCGCATGTCTTTATCACCACTAATAATTATAGCTTTGTCTTTAAATTCTCCTGTAGCTAATATTCCAATCGTGTCATCAGCTTCTAGATTTTTGTAAACTTTACTTGGATAAGTTTTTACAACCCAATCTCTTAATGCTTTATAACAAACTGGTTTTCTAATATTTTTTCTGTATGATTTATAGTCACTATCTATTTGTTTTCTAAAGTTCATACTATCACTCCACACATTTATGTATTGTGTTGAGTTTGTAAGTTTCATATAGAATTGAATAGCTTGAACATATAATTGTTTTGCTACTGCAAAGTCACAGTGTAATGTCCATTGGTCGTTACCCCAGTCAATAGGTTCTTCTAATTTAGAAGTAACCTTGTATGCTAGTAAGTCGGCATCAACCAACATGGTTTTATTTTTATCTTTTAAAAAACTATTTAAAGTTTTCATAGTTTTATCTCCTTTAGTTTAAGTACATTTGATTTTGGTATTACTGTTGAGTTACCACCCTCATTAATTGTGCCATCATCATTAAAGTTGAGGTCACTGACAAAAATAAATTTGCCTTTAGAATTATCTATTAGCCAACCCATAGTTATACAGATTGCTGTTTTAGATTTTTTAATTGCTGACAAGGATTGCCAACTGCT
>ERZ891134.1316-NODE-1316-length-17382-cov-6.032954_pt1 | contig 17382 bp, 27 predicted proteins | sample MGYA00520888_ERZ891134 | MGnify/ENA primary metagenome ERZ891134 (study PRJEB32303, sample SAMEA104408692) | aquatic metagenome | biome: Brackish water; feature: Coastal; material: water | place: Baltic Sea | collected 2014-10-23 | depth 10 m ... | reverse complement strand
TGCACCTCCCATGTACGATCCTGCTACACCTAACGCTATTGTTTTTAAAAAACCAAAGTTCTCTTCACCGGGAACTATTGATTTTGCTATTGATCCTACGAAGATTCCATATACCGCCCATGTAAATAAACTAAACATTTGCTGACTCCAGTATGGTTATAAGGTCTTCTTCCTTGATTTGTGCTGCTTCATCCAGAATTGCATTAACTAGTGAGGCTGCATTTTTGCGATAGTCTTCTGGCGTTAACTCACGCCTAAGAATCCTTTTGATACGCATTTTTGTGTACCAGCCTCTTCGTACACTAATGTCTCTAATTCTGTTTGCATAGAACATCTTGTCTTTGTTCTTATTGCATTCCTGAACTATTCTAATCAAAGTAAGCAAAGTACTTATAATCATGATAACTGCTATAACACTACCATGTTCATCTTCATCGCCGCTTAAATCGGTGCTGTGATAATTTGCTTTCTCTAAAATTGATGTGGCTATTGCTTTGAGTTTTTCTTGGTTTTCCATTTTATGGCTCACAGTATTGACAGTTAATTTTAGCGATTCCATCACCACTCCAATACCAGCCTTTGCCTTCACAAACAGGACAATCCTTTCGTTTGTATTTCTCTGTCACATCCACTGACTGAGAGGTTTTTATTACCGCACCTACCAAAGTAGTTACAGCAGTAGTGCTATATTTAGGTAGTGTAGAAAACGCTACGACACTAGCAAGTACACCGCATAATAAAACTTTTCCGATCATGCTTTACCGATCCTCTCTTTTGGTAACTTTTTAATTTCTTCTAAAGTTGGTGCTTTTTCTTCTGGGTTTAAGGCCCATTTTATATTCTCTTCTTCAGCCCAATCAGTCATTCTGCGAATTGGAACAATAAGATTAAACGTCTCGCCAGCACCTCGAACAAGCATACCAATATATTCACCTGTCGTTAAGAAAACCCCGCCACCAGACGAACCCGGAAAGGCCGTCACTGTCGTTTGATCAAAGAGGACTTTTGACCCACCGTTTAAAGAAAGCATACGACCAACCTGACTCATAATGCCAGTTGTCATACTATTGCTTCCACCTGAACCCAATAGGGAACCTACATGATATAAGTTAGTTCCTAATGGCAAACCTCTACCTCCCTTATCAACGTAGAATTTTGCTGACTTATCTACAAAGTTAAACTTCTTAATCATCAGTAGTGCAAGGTCTTCCCCGTCCTTGGCATCACTATACTTCACTACCACAGCATCCATTGATAATTCACCAACTGTGATACCATTCTCTATCAATTTTTTAACTATTTGAACATCTTTAAATTCGATAATTTTCTTAGACTTACCTTCTGCATCTAAGACACTACGAACATTACGGACATTCTCCAAAACATGAGCAGCAGTCCAAACAAAGTTTACGTTCTGTTTACCGTTCTTTGACTTAATTTCTCTTGTAAAAATAACTCCGCTACCTTCGCCCCTATCAGTTTTGATTGTAACACTGATTTCTTGGAGAAATGTGCTAACTGGGGGTTCTTCACCGTATAATGAAAATGGTATTGTGAATACTAATGCTACCAGTAGCGAAGTTAATATTGTTCTGCGTTTAATCATTTTATCCATCTCCTTAATTTATCTAGAATGGGTCTCTTTTTTTCTGGTTTCTCCAGATTGACCGTAGGAGAAAACATTTTACATAACGCCAAGACAAAATCCATTATAGTCTTAATCAATCTGTTAAGAGCAATTTTATCAATAAGTCTCATTATTTCACCTTTACTAGTTTTAAATAACTGCCTGCCAGTACAATAATATTATCAGTTGTTTTAGTGTAATCACTAGACACTTCTACTTCTAGGCCTTGATCTGTACCTGTATTATTATCCACAAGAAAGTTCTGCTTTGTGGCAACTCTTGATGTAGCAGCACCGAAAGTAGAATTAGGATTAGTTCCTAGATCAATAAGAGTACCGGCACTATCTACCTGAGAGTCTGCGTTCTGTCTGATAACTAAATTTTGCCTATCTGTTTCACATACAACCTGCTCCCAATTACCAACATAATCTAAATTAGTATTAGGTAGGTTGCCACTAATTGATTTTGGGTTTATATCTTGCAAAGACTGCAACTCAAAAAACAAATTTAGTTCAGCAACATATGCCGTATTAGCAGGTATTATACCTGTTAAGTCAGAGAGCATCGCAGGTGTACTGCTGGCAAGATTTACTGGGCTTGTTACAACTCTAGTCGGAATCAAGAAAGATGCTACGTTTTGGTTGTTAGTAGAAAGTGTTACAGTGTCGTAACTACCAGCACTGCCAGCAGCGTATGTTACATCTACTCCGTCTCCTGCCAAAACAACTTGGGCAGGATTAAGTACATCTTTAATAATATTTGCTGCGGTTGCCTGCTTGGTGACACTAGTATCAGTGTCTACGATAGGCACTAGATCGTCTTCTGCAACAGCACCGGCTACTGGTAATTGTGAAATTTTAGCATCTGCCATAATTAAAACCTTTATAGATAAGAGTCAAAACCGTAATCTGGTAATTCTTGTGGAGGAAAACCATTGAAGGAACTAAAAGCATACGCTCCGTTACCTCTCAACATTCCTGCTGCCACATCAGCGTGTATTAAGAATGAACCGTCTGGTATCGGACCCCATTCAGGATGACCACCAGAGTTCCATTTACCCCAACTGTTTTGCACAAGAAAGGCTGGCTCTTTACCCGTATCATCACAGGCCGTCCATGCCATTGCGTGAGCCCACGACCCACTTCTGCGAGCAAATCCAGTATTACTACGCTTGTTGGAAAATCCATAGCCACTACACACACTTATGCCATACCCATTGGCTAAAGCGTCTCTGGCTTCTTCCACAGTTTTTACTAACGAAACCGTTCTGATTTTATGTTTCTCGGCTTCATCTATAACCTTGTCTGGTAAGCCTCTTGATCCCCATATTGCACCCATAGTTCCATTGTATTTACTAAAGTCTGCTACGCCGGGATAGTTCTTACGAACAAGAACGCCACCACTCTGACTAACGAAGGTTGCAGCACGACTACAACTCATGCCTTGTCCACCATGACCTCTGCATCCATATATGGCTTCCGTTGCTCCTCTGGCAGCCCAACTTTCTGCTTCGCCGTCTACATGAATCTCTACTGCTCTAGAAATATCAACAGCGTTTCTTGTAGAATGGCTGACACAATCTCCAGTGGTTTGCCTTTCAATGTAGCAGTGCTTATCAAAACTTAAAGCAGAACGGAAAGGAGTAGATAGTTTACCTTTGCCGCTGTTTTTAATTTTCTTTGCACCATCTTTAAAGTATGCGTACTTAGAACTTTCTATAAGTTCTTCAAATACATGAGACTCCCAGAGGCATCCGGGCATACCATCACGATAGTTTCTGTAGAGTTCATCAGGTGTATATCTTGGCATTACTTGCTCCCTTCATAGAAAGCCCATGACAAAGCCTCAAAAGCATCTACACTTTTTTCTCTAAGGTCTTCGTTAAGAACAACTTCATCCTTACCTATAGTAGAAGCAAGCAAGTCTCCTGCTGCATCAGCAAGGCCTTCGTACTTGCCGTCTACATCGAGCCTAAGCATTTTGCCTGCAAGAATGTTGGCCTCTCTGATAGCAGATGTAGTTTTAATTACATTGTCTTTACCATCTAGGCCAATAAGCACAGCCATGTCTCTGTATAAAGAAGAAAGTTTCAAGCAGTCTTCTCTTTTACCAGAAGCATCTGACTCACGCAATAAGTCTACAATCACAGTACCTTTTTCAAGAAGTACTTCATCTGTAGGTACTTCTGTTGTTGGTACAGTAACTACTACTTCTGGTCTGAAAGGCACGAAGTTGCCAAGGTCAGGCTGAAAGAGTCCGAATAAAATTAACAGTGCTCCTATTGCTAATGCAATTTTTTCTTTCATTTTCTATCTCCTAATTCTAATGTAGTGGACTATATGATGACGTAGTAGGTGTTGGAGTATCTTCTTCTTCACAAACCGTAGGACTTAGATAAGGAAACATTTGATCTGCAACCTCTACGGCCTTTGTGCAACCGCTTCTAACTGCAAGGTCTCTTGTTTGCTTCCAAGATACTACTAAATCAAAGAAAATATCTTCATCATTTCTTGCTACTTCGTCACGGCTCGGAAGAGGCTTGACTACTACAGTCTTTTCTCCTACCTTGCCAAGTAGTTTCTTGACTTGATCTACAACTTGTAGAACCACCTTTTGCACTGGGCTGAGTTTGTCTTTAAACAAAACCCAAAGCACTATACCTACCCCTGCGTATAAAGCCAAGTCAGTTGGCCCTACGCTACCGCTAAACTCATTAAATGTCTGAGTGTAATCCATTGTGAACCGCCTCTCTTATTTTGCGTATTGAACTTCTAGTGTTTGTGGATCATAAGGATTGGCATCTACTTTCTTTTTCAAGAAAACACCAACTTCCCTAAACGTAGTTACAATGGCATCAATACCAGCACTGGCAAGACCCATTACAAATTTCTTGACGTAAGAATGAAACAGTGGTTCAAACACATTAGGAATAAACGGAAGATCAACAGCCTTAAATACGCTGTCATAAAATCCTGATAGAAGATTCATTGCCAATTCCTTCTTTTCCTTACTGCTCAAATCTGTCCCGATCTTTTCGATGGTTACTACTAACTCACCGATAACAACCTGCATGATTTTCCATGCTTCTTTAATTGCTAATCTTTTTATTTCGCCTAGGCTTTCTTTTACGTCTGCGATCACTTGATCGAACTCGACGGTTATCTGTTCTTTGGTCGCTTCGCTCATTGGTTTCCCTTTCGGATTCTTGTGGTTCAGGTTCGGGTTCGGGTTCGGGTTCGGGTTCCTCCAAAGGTTCTGGGGGTGTAGGCTCCGCTACAGGCTCAGGTTTTCTAGTCTTTAAGTATCTTGATAAGATTCCAAATTGTCCGGCTATAAGTATGATAGATTCAACTGCGTGGGTGACAACACTGGTTAATTCGTCTTTCTGATCAATATCTCCTATAATCCCTGCTAGGAAGAGTCCGCTAAAAATGAAACTGACTAATGTGAACCAAAATTCACTTGTTTTATATCCGGGTTTTTGCATAATGTCACCTATCTATATTTACACCTTAAAGTTAGAAGATAGCACAAAATCTTGAGAAAATGGCTATTTAATATGTTTCTAGCCTTTTTGCATCTGTAGAACGGGATACCTGTCTCAAAGTATTATTGTTGTTAAATATTACCTGTCTAGCAGAACTACTGCTAAAACTAGTGCCTATATCCCATAGTCCACCTTTATAGAGTGTTGGTCTCACGTTCCATATTGTTGAGGTCAAAGTCTGAGACCCTGAGCCATGATTAGCATACATCTCAAAAGCAAAACCTCCCCAGTACAAACCATTGTCTTTTACCCAGTAAGCGTCTGATGACGCTATCTGATAGCATGTCCAGTAGTTTGAACTTTGATTGCTTCCAGCGGTTCCTATAGTAAGACCAAAAACCTTTTGTTTGGCTTCTAATCTGTAAATTGTTCCACTAGAATTTGCATAAAGCATAACACATCTTACAGGATAAGATGATCCGCTTGCACTATGAGCACCAACAGAAGAATAATTCCAGCATAAACCATTAACATTGGTAGGCCAACAACCCACTGAACCTGTATCAATGTAACTTGAACTGCTGACCAGATCGTAATTAGATGTGCAAGCAATAATATAATAACTACTATATATACCAGACCTACCAGAGTACATCCCATTACCTCTGATGTTAGCATAAGGGTTTCCACTCAGAGTTATATTGCTACCTGCTCTGCCATCAGCAACAATGTTGTTGCTGTTTCTTATGCTATAACTTGAGTTTTTAGGAGCACGATGAAGTGTTGTATCACTGTATGCAATATTCGCATGACCTAAATTAGATTGATCAGTTGATTGCGAACTGCCAGCATAGTTAGGTGGAATAGTTATTACTTTTTTTTCCATTATGGAACCCAGTATAAAGTGTTACCAGACTTGTAAAAACTGCCGCTTGTGGAACTTGTACTACTCTTTACAACTTGGTCGCCGGGACTGAAACTTGAACCTGCTGATGGAGTTGTCCATATAGGTGCTGCCGATGTGCCTTTACTTGTTAAGACTTGTCCATTAACTCCACTCGATCCGTTGGTTTGCAAACGGCCCTGAATATTAATTGCTATACTGTTGCTAAAAGTCGTTGTGTTACTAAATAACTTTTGTCCAGCAACAGCCTCATCTCCAGTAAGACCAACGTAATTACTTGAGAAGTTTGCACTTATAAGGGCTTCGACAGAATCTTTTGTCTGTATAGATGTACCCACATTTGTTCTACCAAGATATATTATATAACTATTACTAGCGTCACCGTCTTTATAGTGGTAGTCTTTGAAAATAGGTTGATTTTCACCACCGCTAGTTTTACCGTTCAAGATAAAGGTATTAAAGTTATTAGAATATTTAGTGCGGTCTACTTGAGTATTAAAATGACCTGCATTTTTAATGTTATAGCCACGACAATCTATCTCAGGAACTACATCAGCACCAGTAGGGTCTATACCGTCATACATTTGGAACTTAGATTTCATCAGTACGGTATCAAAACCCCATTGCATCCTGACACCTTTGGAAACATCATTTGTTCCGTATGCTAATGTTCCCATTGCACCAAACTCGGCAGTAATTCTGCGATCACCTTTTATGATAATATGGTCTTCAAAAGTATTCTTTGCAGTAAATGTATTAGCACTACCTCTTAAAGCACAAAGATCAAACAGTTGATCTACATAACTTATATCTGCTTTATCGCTAACGTCTACATCAGGAAAAACAAGACAATCATATACATCTCCGTCATCTACTGTACCATTGCTTATGGCACTTTGCATAGTTACATCTAATTTTACCCCACTGGCTAATTGAGTAACTGTGTCTATCTCGAATCTGACAGAAACATCTTGATCATTTTCTTCTCTAAAATTAAATGTGTCACCAGAAGCCAGAGAAACAAAATTGTGTACTAGTCCGTTTTTATCTACAAAACTAAGAAAGACTTCGTTAATTGTTACAGGGTTGTTGGTGACACTGCCATTAAGTCCTACATAACATGCAGAAGGTGGAGGTGCATCACCATAAACTTCACTTCCTTGAGGCGATCTGACAATATACTCAATATCAAAAGTTGATCTAGCCTCTAAGCCTGAAACTTTAATATCTAGTATTTCAACGTCTTCTTCAACCTCATCCATTCTGTCATCTAGGCTGGCGATACCCGAAGCATTATCATTTACACGACCATCTAGAGTAGTAAGGTCTGACTGTAGTGCAAGTCCTGTTGTAGATATTTCATAAACTCTTTCACCAGAGAAATAAGTCATTTCTATACCAAAACCCGGATCAATAAACTGATCAAGTTTAGCAATTAAAGAATCGTCTGGATATATGGCGTTAGCATAACTAAGAGCACCCCACATTAATTGACCATCGCCAATTTTAAAAGTATTGTAAGTTGTATCTATGCCTATTTCACCAGAATATAGAACGGGTTGTTCAGCGAGCCAGTTATCCGAAGTGTCTCTACGGAGTTGCATTTTATAATATTTAGTAGGATCAACGCCCATTGTTTTAATTCTCCAAAAAGTTTACATTAAGGGATAGGTGTGCCGGGGACTGTATCCGAAAATCCTCCATCAACTAGGTATCCTTCTGCTCCACCACCGCCGCCGCCGCCGCCACCGCACTGGTCGCATACATTTAGGCGATCACCAAGAGTTTCATCAAATACTCCGCTTCCACCTGTAGGAGAAATAACTTCTGCATTTGGATTATCTAACCAAGCACTGCCGCCATATGGATTGCAACAGCAATCTGAAAAACCTATTTCTGGGTGATAATTACAATCACCGCAATAGTAAGTTGTAAAACCTGTAACTTTAGTACTCATGGCTGCACAACCATTGAGTACTGGGTTACCTGATATTGCTGGGTGAATGACTGCCATTGTAAAACCTCATTTATTGTTTGGGTAAGTGATCTATTCTTTCCTCTAGATTAGTCAAAGTGTTTCCGAGAGTTGCTATCTGAATTTTTAATTCATTCATTACTTCTGCATTTCTCCAAAGTGCTTTAGAAAACTGTTCTTGCATTTCTTTGTTTTCTTCTAGCCTTTGCATGATCAATGATCTATCTCTAGTGTATTGACTTTGATTCTCTATGATATTAGCAACCTCTTGTTTAGTTACCATGTGGCGTATAAATGTAGCCCAGAAACCTAAAAGAGTAATGATAATGCCTATTGATGTTGATGCTACGTGAGCCCAAAAGTTTGTGATTTCCATTGATTACCTCTTTTATAAAAAACACAGCAAAAAAGTTAAAAAAAAGCCAGTGAAGCGAACTTCACCGGCTTCTATATTAAATACACAATTTAGAATGAAAAATGCAGATTACCATAAGGTTTTCGCATCGTAGCATTCTACCTTTGGTAGTTTACCACCGGGGCCAAGATAGACCAACTTACCGGGACAAGCCTGCGTTGGCATGGCTGCAACGTCCGTTGAAGTAGCACTAGAGCCATCAACTGGCGACCAGAATGGATCGTCAGAGACAGTGACCGCTGGATCAAACTCGCCTAGATAGGCATTCCACTGACCAGCACGAATTGCGGTTGCAATTTGATAAGTGTAAGTCTTCTCACGCTTTGCTGGGTTACGAATCCAAGAAGGATCGTCGTTGATATTAATCAAGAAGGTATTAGGACAACCTGCCAACTGGTCGCGTGTGCGAGCAGCAAGAGGCTCATAAGTACCACCACCAGCCTGTCCCATGTCATAAGCGAACTCACAACCTGATACTGCTGGTTCTCCGTGAACGCCAGAGACAACAGTAGAGGCGAATACGCCACCTTCTCTTGGCTCAAGAGCGGAGTTCACGCTATCTAAAAGATAAACGGCACTGTTAAGTGGATCACCGAGATCAACAGCAGAACCGTGATCGTTCTGTACTGGTGCTCCAGAAACAGCGTTTTCAGTCGTTACTATCATAATTATACTCCATGAAGTTCTAGGAAACTGTATATACAATGATTGTATACACCTAGAAATAAGAAAAGCACCAAATTAAAATGGCCTTATTTTGTCGGAGCAGCAGATAAATGTTGTGTGATTTTTTCTAAAGCAAACTTGTTATTACACTTATAGCCGTGTATTTTATCTTTATTGTTGTACAATACGGCTAATTGTTTGTCAGTCCATGCTGGGCCACTGCATATGATATTAATTTCAGCCACTTTTTGGTTGGTTAAAATACAGGATAGCATATTATCAGAAATAGAATCTAACAAGTGTCCACTAGAGATATAAACTGTTTCTATATTAAAACCAGAAAGTATCTGACTGCACTTAAACAGTAGGTCAGCACTCATTAGCCTGTACTCTAAAACATATCTAAGTTCTACAGCATGTTGATTACAAAGATTTCTACATGCGTTGATATCTTGTCTGAACTTATCATATTTTCTGTTTCCGCAAAGAGATAACGGAGCCACTAGTTCTATGATATCTACGCCGTTTTTAATTGCTTTTTCTATTTCTAGAAGTCTAGCGTCTGTACTCATTAAGCCGAAAGGATAGTCTACTACAGTGCTTAGTCTAGTTTGATCAGGTATTAAGTTCTTAACGCTCTTAACATAAAATGGTAGCACAGAAATTACATCTGGTTTTAAATGTTGTACTTCTGCTATTTCTTGTTTAACCTCGGAGTCATTGGCTCCTAAGTCATATATTGCATATTCTAATTCACACATTGTTCTTATCTTTTCTTTTTAGATTTACTAAGAGCAGACTTGATTGTGTCTATGTTAGGAAATTTCCTACCACCAAGTACACCATCAGCAAATCCATAGTCCACACTTTCCTCTGCGTCTAAAATCCAATCGCTCTTACTGTCTAATTGAGAAACAATATGTCTTTTAACCATCATCTTTTTCCAGTTCTTAGATTCTGCTAAGGGACTACCCATACATTTCTCCGTAAATATATTTATCATTTTTTGTGACTCTTTTTGCGACCATGCAAATGTGGCTATTGCCGCCTTATGTTCTGCGTCAAGTGCCAGAGAACCGTAATGTATTAGCATGTTTGCGTTAGGCATCATAACTCTGAGAGGTGCAGACTGAAATAGTATACCGCTTGCTGATTCTACTTTAGCATAAGCCAGAATACCAATAGGGGCTTTACTGTAAGTCACTGTATCAAAGATAGCCATGCAGTCTTGCCAATCACCACCGGGAATGTGCATATGTACTAAGATAGGATCAAGTGATAGGTGATTTAAATAGCGAATATTTTTCTCAAAGTTTATAGCAGACCTGTATTCCACGCCACTTTCTTCGTCGTAGTCTGTAGGAGAATGTAGAAACACTTCACGATTTTTAATATCTATACCATGATTATGTAGGTTGGTCATGTCATGTTCATTGTTGTTTGCCATCGTTTGTTGGTTTAACCTCTTTACTTTCTAAATATGCTAAAATTCTATTGTTAATATCTACCATGATATCTCTTTCCGTAAATAACTTTCCTATTGCTATTCTAAAACGATAGCGAGTAAAAATATCTAGTGCCTCTGTTCCAGCACAATGTTCTATTATGCTTTGTATTGGTTCAGTAATGTTGAAATTCGTATGACCTATCCAGAAATTAAAAATTTTACCTGACGCAGTTTGTTCTGCATAAGGTATGATTCCCATAGGAGTATTAATTGCTTTAATAGGAGGAGGTTGGAACACGCCTTCTTGAGCCTGTGCTTCTATCTCTTCTTCTATCTCTTGGGCTTCTTCTTCACTGACCTGTTCTATATATTCACCTAGATTCTCTTCGATGAATTTTTCTTCAAAGTATTGTTGGTCATCCTGCATAACTTGATGCAGTTCTTCATCTCCGAATGGATCACGCCATTTTTCCCAGACTACTTTATAGTTGTTCATGTTAAAACCTTGATGCATCGGTTGTTGTACTCTTTATTATAAGGAAAAACAGCCCTGAGTCAACCAGTTTTGAATGCCTCTGATGGTTTTACTACAGGTAAATTTTGGCCTTTTAATGTTTCTCTGAACATATTATCCATATTAACCCAATTATTGACTGTTTGTTCTATAAACCTTTTGTCATTAACATCATAGGTCTGATATCCGGTCAATGTGTCTAAAAGTTCTTTGTTCATAGCACTATTAGTTAAAGTAAATAAAGTACTCGCTAAAGCATTTGCTACCAAAGGAACAGAAGCCTGATTGTCAGGAGTCCAATCGGGCCAAGTAAATTCTAAATCCGTAGTATTATCTACATTTACACTGATAGTAAAAGAGGCCATTTTCTTGGTAAAACCCGGATCACCTTCTTTTAGAACTTTCCTATTTCTGTTAAATAAATTAGACAAAAAATTAAACATAGGCTTGTACCTTTCTTACACACTCCGCACCTGCGGCTACATTTTTGTGCATTAGTATTGTATTATGTGGTTGATTAAAATCTACAGGTAATCTAATATAGTATATAATTTGTAAAATATCGTGTCCTACTTTTTGCATACCACAAAATTTAGGATTTAAAATCTTCCAATCAATATTTAATTCATTACTAACATGCTTTGCCATTGCTAGTTTAACTATGTCGTCACTAGCATTTAGTTTATATGACATAGGACAGTAGAATTCTTCTGCCATACTCAAGTAATAAGTCTGGTTGTCTGCGGTTTTGTGAATACCGCAGACTGCTTGTAATACTACATCAAACATACGACCTGATCCTATTGATTCCTTTCTGGATATTTTGACGAATCGCTTCTCTTGTGACTCCAAACTCTTTACCTATTTCTAGTAGGGTCTTGTCTTCAAAGTAATACATCTTGATCTGCTTGCGTTGTTTATCTGTTAACAGATCAGAACTGATCAATCTGTGTATAATCGTTTTAAGATTATCTGACTGTTCTTTTTCTGATACAATAATATACGGGTCGTTAACAGCATTATCGTGTAGAGACTGTGCAAACGTGTTACCTTCGTCATCTGTAATTACAGTATCCAAAGACAGATTATTGTTTTTCTTTTTGTACTTCTGGCTAATATAAGTTTTAATGGCCCAGATAGCACACTGGTTTCTGTATGAATACTTACTCTTAGTTTTACCCTCATGGCCTGTACGGGTAGAATCCCATTTCCAATCTGCCTGCATTATTGCATAAGCAATATCAGATATAGCATCATCGTTGTTGAGTAATTCAATCCTCAACCCCGGATAAAACTGAGGTGCAAATTTTGAAATAGTCTTCTTAGCAAGACCTAGGTACGTTCCGAGATTGTCAAATTCTTGTTGTTCCATATTATCCTCTTTCCTAAGTTGTCGTCCAAAATCTAAAAACTGTTATCTACTTCTTCTTCTTTTTGTCTGAAGGAGTTTGTGACTTCTTCAGAGCATCTTTAGTTGGCCTATCTGGGTCTCCCGGTTTGGCAGGTCGATAGTTTTTGCCTTCTCTTTCTTTCTTACGTCGAATGTTTTCCCACAAGCCGGGACGGTCTGCCCCTTCTGTAGTATCGTCATGTGACGGATTGTACATTACAAAATCATGAATGGTTTTCATGTAGTCTTCCGCTATTGCTATTTTACCCTGTAACCATGATTCTGTCAAGTTATCTTTTACATTTTCTTGACCCATTGCCTCAATAATTTCCTTGGCTTTTGACATAATAGCATTTAATGAACCGATATTCATACCAATAAAATCTTCTTTGTATTCTTCAAGACTATTTTCGCTGGCTAGATTGGGGTTGTCATGTTGTAATTGCACTTCAGTTTTAGTGATAGGTTGCCCTATAGTCCAGTTATCACCGCTGTTGCTGGCTTCATAAGTAACTACTTTACCCATTTCATTCGGCAGATAATTGACACCAATTACTGTACCACGACTACCATAATGTTTGCATTCTGGGTTCACATTCTTAACTCTGTCACCAACAACAAATTCTACTTTGTCTTCTGCTGGTTTTTTAAGTTGTTCTGATAAGTCACTAAGAATCTTTTTGTAATTCATTCGTTTGCTCCTCGTAATATTCTTTTAATTTAGGATAAATAGCCTTGATCAATTTAATAGAAGCAGAACTATCCGAAGGATAGTGAACTCCTTGATATTGTCTAGCCATTCCGATTTGTACAGCCAAATCGTCAAATATCTTTCTGTGTTCTGGATACCTGTCTGATAATATCTCGCTTGCCAAAGCAGCATAAGCAGTGTGACCACTAGGATATGCTGGAGTTTGGTGAGTGTCAGTTACCATCACAGGAATTTCCATATCATAATATTTCATTAATTGCGTAGGTCTAGGTCTGTTGTAGTAGTGTTTCAGATGGTCTATTATATCATATACGTGATGATAATACAAGTCTAAAAACTTGCCTTCTGGAAACCTTACGTTGAGTTTGTCTAAAACTGGCTGGTAAATAAACAACGGTTCTTTATCTGCCTTTTTAGTAAACTCTCTTATCTTGTCAGACTTTTCTAATGCTTTAGTATTAGATACGATTTCTTTCAACTCTGCTTGTGTTTCTTTGCTAGAGTTTTTGTATGGTTCTGGTAGAATTGAAAACAGGTCTAAGCCTGCTAATTCTGGAAATTTAGTATGACCGTACTGTGACTGTTGATAGTCAAAGCCAGATATATAGCGGACATCATCAATGTCTTTCGCTTCATGTAAATTTTTTCTAACAGCGTTTATTAAATCCATAGTTTACCAAACAGGTTTGAAGGAATTTTACCATGCTCGACACGACCAGTATCGGGCTTTCCACCTTGGACCGGGATTAGAACAGTTATGCCTAGCCCTAAAGTTTTTTCTACGACCGGGATCGCTTTTCTTAATTTTCATTTTTTTGTCACCAAAGTTTACCTTGACGACATTACCCTTATCATTCTTAACGTATACGCTACGCTTCTTCGGGCCGTCAGGAGTTAAGAAAGGTTTACCGAGTTGTACTTTCCTGCCTTGGTATTCAGCAGCATCAGTAAACTCGTTCTTTTCATCATCCCAGTTCAAATTGTATGGATCAAATTCTTCAAAGCACTCTGGCTTCATTAAGTTGTTAGTTACCTTTTCCAGTAGAGAAAGACTGTCTTCCCACGCTGCTAGACATACAGGAAGACGCTTATTTGATTCTGGTTTTTCCTTCTTTAATGTAGGATCGCTCATGCATCTTTTGACAAATGCTTGTTTACTTTCTCCGGGTTTTATTTTTGGTGAAGGCATGGTTATTCCCTATTGTTTTATATTTTGGTCTTATTTACGACATACACCTTATAAGTAAATCTGCCGTATTTTTCCATGAAAACTTCTTGGCTGTATCAAGGCCAGCAAGGTTGTCTAGAACAGCATTATTATAAACATCCTGCATATGACCTATTAACTGGTCAACTTGTTTTTGACCAATTTTTGCCCAGTTGCTTTTACCGTGGAACCACATACCGTCATTCGCTGGTTCTTTCTCATCTATGTCTATAAGGTAAGAATTTTTCTTATTGCAAAACTCTGTGTGTGCAGACCAATTAGTGGTAATAACTGGTTTATTCATTGCCATATGTTCCAGAAGTTCCAGATTCCATCCTTCGCCTCTGGAAGGATACAGTCCACAATCTGAATAAGACATCAACTCTGCAATTTTGGCATGAGTAGGTAGCCTAGGAAACAGCCTAATTTTACTAGACAAGGGAGAAACCTGAACTTTATTTGTCCACTCTGTGGTTTGTTGTTCATTAAGAAATCCGTTGTGTGTTGCCATCCACAATTCGACATCATCATCAGGTTTAAAAGCCTTTCCAAAGGCTTCGATAATAGTATCATGTCCTTTTCTTACTTCCCATTTCCCTACAGTTAAAAATATATACTTACCTTTTTTGTCAAAGTCTGGGTCGCTGGGTTTGAATATTTCTGTGTCTACTCCCATTGGAACCACGGTAGTACGCTTCTTGATTCCGTTGTCTTTCAGAACACCTTTTGCCCACTTAGAAGAAACAATAAGATGGTCAGGAAAACCCAAATGATGTTTTTCTCTATCTGTGAGAGTGTCCACTTCATAGAAAGGCAATGCGTAATATTTTCCTTTTCCCGGTCTGCTTAGTAAATCAAACTGATGCCATATTTTTAGAGTTGCTGCTCTATAGTCTACATTTCCAAGTTTGTTAATAGCCGTTTGTACAATGTTAGCGGCTTCTTGGCTATCAATATGTGGTTGTTGACCTATCAGAGTCAACGCTACATCGGTATCTTCATGTTCTACTAGAGCCTTGAGAATATTATAACTTGCAATGCCGTAACCTGTACCACCAATAGGTGAGTTTAAATGTATGTTCATTCGTATATCCTGTTATGAGTGTTCTTGACTTTTATAAAGACTGTTTTTTTACCAAAATCTTTAATGCAATCAGCACCTATGTAGGTTCCGCAACTTCTAATACCTCCACAAATATCCTGCATTATTTCTTCAGTTGTTCCTTTGTAGGGTATAACTACGGTTTTACCTTCACTGGTTCTGTAGTCTGACACACCTCCGTTGTGTTTGTCTTGAGCAGACTTGCTACTCATTCCATAAAATACAAGACTTCTTTTTCTAGTCTTAGTATCATAGCCCGGACTTTCATCAATCCATTCTTCGCTTGTTTTACCATCCTTGATAGTCTTCTGGTAGTACTCAAGTCTCCATTTGCCTTCACAACAGTCTGTTCCTGCTAGCATACTCCCTAGCATAACGAAATCACTATTGCCTCCAAAGGCTTTGCACACATCAGCAGGAGTTCTACATCCTCCATCGCTACATACATGACCGCCTAGACCATGTGCTGCATCTGCACATTCCATAACCGCTGACAACTGTGGATAACCAATACCTGTTTTTAATCTGGTTGTACAGACACTACCTGATCCTATTCCTATTTTAACTATATCAACTTTACCGTGTAGAATTAATTCTTCTGTCATCTCTGGAGACACTACATTACCAGCCATAAGGACTGACTTTGGGTATAGTTCTCTGATTTTTGCTAGATGTTCTACGAATCCTTCGCTGTATCCGTTCGCTACGTCCACACAAATATTAGGGTATTGATCTACTCCAATAGCACCCTTGATAGCATTAAATACATAGTTAAGTTTATCAAGGTCTTTTTCTCCTGTTCCAAGAGAATAGAACACCAACTCTGATGGGATACTCATACTTTCAGCCTTGAGATAGAAATTGACATACTCTTCTTTATCATAGTGTTTATGCAGTGCAGTCATTGCACCGTTTCTGCTAAGAGTTCTAGCCATTTCCATTGAACCTGTGGTATCCATGTTTGCTGCGATTAAAGGTATGCAGTTGATTTTTCTATGAGAATGCCTGAAAACAAAACATCTTTTCACATGGACGCTAGACCTGCTAGTAAGACGAGACCTCTTAGGCTTAATTAGTACATCGTCAAAGTCCAATTTCAGTTCATCAATAATTTTCATTGTTCTTCCTCTAGTGTTATCTTTTGATTACCTGTTAGTTCCCAAGGATAATTTTTTCCATAGTCTAAAAATATTTCAGACTCAGCCTGAATTAGTTTAGTTGCTTTGACTTCTGCGTATAATGTATCCCAATTAACGTGAAGCACAGCATTGTTGTCGTCTTGGTGGTTGTAGAACATACCGTTACCAGACGCTAAGAACGCTGAATAACCGTGTTTTTTACATTCTTCACAAGGACAAGTGCTATGTATGATAGCATTGCAAATGATCTGAGGGTCTCCGATATACCTGAGTTTGAACATAAGAGGTACTAAAGGAAAAGTTTCTATTACGTCTCCTGATACAATATTGCTAGTGGCAAACACACCTCTACCATGCACTAAAGATTTACGAACTTCTAGGTTTGGATTGCTTTCAAATACGATCTCTTGCCATGATCGTTTGTCATTTTTAATATCTAGTATTGTATCCATAAATTTATCCTATATTGTAAAAAAGTACCATCTGTTATAGTTGTTAACATTCTCAGCAGTATTAACATGCTCAAGGTAAGCATAAATATCATGCCAATCTGAAAAGATGTGTTGGTGAGGAAAAGTACCAAATAACCAATCAGGAGCATTCTCTTTGCCTTGAACTATACGCATGATCACAGGCTTCTTCTGTCTGTTAGCCCAAAAGATTTCTTCATAAGTTCCACAAGGATGTATATTCAGGTCTAGGTTAACAACTATGAAGTCGCTAATGTCAACTAGTCTTAAATCTACTGACCGTATGGTTTTCATAAGATGAGCCATCTCATCGTATCTTTTTGACTG
>ERZ891134.1310-NODE-1310-length-17438-cov-25.167750_pt1 | contig 17438 bp, 22 predicted proteins | sample MGYA00520888_ERZ891134 | MGnify/ENA primary metagenome ERZ891134 (study PRJEB32303, sample SAMEA104408692) | aquatic metagenome | biome: Brackish water; feature: Coastal; material: water | place: Baltic Sea | collected 2014-10-23 | depth 10 m ... | reverse complement strand
CACTCCAGTCACGGCTGCTGCTCCAGTCACGGCTGCTGCTCCAGTCACGGCTGCTACTCCAGTTACAGCATCTGCACCAGCTCCAGCGGCTCCGGCAGCCGCAGCAGGCTCCCTGACCACGGCGGAAGCGATCGCATCTGCCCTGGCTGAGGCTGAAGCGGCCCGTCCTGTCGCGACGCTCAGCACCTTCGCTCCAGACATGCTTCAGCCTGGTCGTGCCCTTCGTTCTGAGCCGCGTCGTCCTGGGCGCAATTTGAAGGGTTTCAAGGACATGGCCTCCGAACTGTTCAGTAGCTGAAGCCACTTCAGTTGTTCTCAGCAGTTGGTTGGCTCAGTGGTCAGCGTCGTACGACGCCAACTGCTGAGCGTTGCCACCCCAGCAATTGCTGCTGTGGAAGAGCGCAAAATGTCCTCACTGAGACTGACCGGCGACCATCCTTCGGTTAAGGCCTGCGCCTGTTCTTGAGGGTCCCAGCCTCCCTCCGGACCAATCGCAAGCCAGATGCAGTTGCTTTCAGGGGTCTGGCGCTTCAACCAAGGCCCTAATGCCATGAGCCCTTCTACTCGTGTAGTGGCAATCGCCCGCGTATCGCCGTTTCCCGGCATCGACCACCAGTGATCCGACGATGCAAGTGGTAGGAGCTGGGGCATCCAGAGCCGCTCGCATTGCTCGACTGCCTCCTTGAGGATCAGCTGCCAGCGCTCTGGTTTGAAGTCCGCTTGGGGTGTACATCGCTTTGCTTGCAAGGGCTGGATCCAATCCACGCCCAACTCACAAGCCATGCGCATCACGTCATCCATGCCTCGACGCACTAATGCAATCGCAAGACCGAGCTGAGGGCTTTTGGCTGGGCTTGTGGTTTCACAATTGTTGGGGAGAAGAAGCTGTTCCTCCCCCTGAAACCATCCCTCCCAAAGATGGCCGCGGCCATCCACTACCGCCACTGGTGATCCAGCACGCAGCCGTAAAACCCGGCGAAGGTAATGACGTTCGTCATCACGCAGCACAAGGCATCCATTGCTATCACGATCGGCCAATCGTTTGGGCTCGATCAGTAACCGACGCAGCTCTGCCACCATTCGGTTCAGTTCAAGCCAGCTTGTCGGGCTTCGCGATACAGCGCCTCAACACCAATCCTGTTCAGGGGAAGACGCAGCAACTCCAAAGCCAGGGATGGTTGGCCCCGTTGAATCAGCCAAGCCATGAGCGGCCGCAGGCTGTGTTCATTGAGAAGGCCTCCGAGCGTGAGCAAGGACCAAAGCACGCGATGCAACCAGGTGAACTGAATGATGAAGCGAACCCGCCGACTGGGGTGCTTGCGATAAAAAACCAATCCCATGCGAGCGCGTTCCCGCTCCACACGAATCAGGTCTGGGATTTGCTCCAGGCGAAAGGCTGGATGCCAGTGATAGCCAACCGCTTCTGGACACTTCACCAGTTCCACACCCATTTGCCTGAGTCGCTCTCCGAGCTCTAGGTCTTCCCATCCGTAGAGGCGGAACCCAAGATCAAATAACCCGGATCGTTCCAAAACCTCACGGTCGATCGCCACGTTTCCTGTTGCGAAGTACGCCCAGGAGAGATCCCGCAGTTTGTGCCGTTCTGCCGTTGGCTGATCAAAGTTGGCCGTATTGATGACGGCCCCGTAAGTGAAACAGAGACGATTGTCCTGCTGATTCCAACGTCGACTTAAAGCTCGGGCATGGGATGCCAGGAAGCTTGATGTGACCACTAAATCGCTATCGATAAAGACGATCACATCTCCTTTGGCATGATCAACGCCGCGATTACGACCCTCAGCAGGTCCGCCATGTTGTTGTTCCACAAGGCGGACATGGGGGAAGTGAGCTGCGTTTTGACGCAACCAGTCGGGAGTGCCATCGCTGGAACCGTCATCGACGACAACCACTTCGTAGGTCTCGATCTCTCCGCTGGGATCCTGGTGTTCCAGTGCCTGCAGACACTTCTCAAGAATGGAGCGCCGGTTGTAAGTGGGGATGACGACGCTGATGAACATCCGCGCGAAACAGAGGCATTAAGGATTCAGCCTAAAGCCATTAAAAAGAGAGGGGTCTCCCCCTCTCTTAATAGAAACGATGCAGGGTCACGCCAAAGCGTTCAATCCGCAGCACCACCATTATTTGCCGTACCGGTCACTCCGTTACCAGCACCTTCACCACGGCCATCGTTGCGAAGCTTGCGCTTTTTAAATTTGCGGGCGTAAGCGCGATTGCGCTCCTGCTTTTCCTTCTTGAGGTTTCTGCGCTTAGCCATGCGTTTTGGAAAATTCCAATTCTTAAACTCAGACCAACTTAACTAATCGTCTGGTAAAGACGCCCATCTTCCATTCGAACAAGACGATCTGCCACATCAAGGATGCGCGGATCGTGCGTCACCATCAGGACAGAACACGACTGTTCTCGCGCGAGGCGCTTCAACAACTCAACAACTTCTCGGCCTGTGCCGCTGTCGAGAGCAGCGGTTGGTTCATCGGCTAAGAGGAGCTGAGGTTTGGCTGCAAGAGCTCTGGCGATCGCTACGCGCTGCTTTTGTCCCCCGGACAGGTCATGGGGAAGTTTTCCCAATTCGTCCTCTAGTCCCACAGACCGCAACCACTCCCGTGCTTGATCGCGACGAGCCCTGTAGCCAAGATTCGGCAACAAATCAGCTCCCATCTGAACATTTTGTTCAGCGGTGAGACAGCGCAAAAGATTGTGGCCCTGGAAAATCATGCCGATGCGACGGCGCAAGCGCTGACGCTGGCCTCGAGCCGCTCCGCGTAGCTGCTGTCCAAACACTTCAACATCACCCTCCTGAACCTTTCGTAACGCTCCGATCAAGGTGAGCAAGGTTGTTTTGCCACAGCCGGACGGACCCGTGAGTAAGACCACCTCACCTGCAGAAATTTGCAGGTCCACACCTTGCAGAACCTGCCTGCGGGTTGAGCCTTTGCCATACCAATGGCTCAGTGCCTGGATATCAATGGTGAGTGAGCTCGTTGCCATTGCTTTAAAAGATCTCCGCGGGATCGGCATCAACGAGTCGGCGCATGGCAAGACCTGCTGAGAGCATGCACATGATCAAGATCATGCTGAACACGCTCACGGCTCGAACCGTGTTCATCGCCACTGGCAACTGGGTGGCGTTTCGCACCAAGAGGTACAGGCCCTGTCCGGCGGCGTAGGCCGGTAAGTAACCAAACAGAGCAAGCAACAGGCCTTCTCTGACCACAACTCCCAGCAAACTATTGAGCTTGTAACCCATCGCCATCAGGGTGGCGTATTCGGGCAAATGATCGCTGACATCTGAATACAGAACTTGATAGACAATGACGCAGCCCACCACGAAACCCATGGCGGCACCAAGGGTAAAAATGAAGCCAATGGATGTGCTTGTACGCCAGTAATTTTGCTCGAAATCGATGAATCCTTGCTTTGTGAGCACGGTCACATCATCTGGTAATTGAGATTGAAGGCGTTGAGCCACCTGCTCTGCATCACTTCCAGGCTTAAGGCGAACCAAGCCCACTTCGATGCTTCCCGAGGGGGTGTTTGGAATTAAATCCAAAAATGTTTCGCTGCTCGTTAATAAGTTGCCATCAGCACCAAACGACGCCCCAAGGCCAATCAGGCCTGCTACGCGAACTCTTTTGCCATTGATTTCACTTTCAACAGTGCGTCCCTCACGAAACCATTCGGCTACGGGACCAAATTCTGCTCGCGATTTTTCGTCAAATAAGACCCGGCCTTTCTGTGTGAGCAGCTTGGCTTTTTCTGCCAGCGTTGGATCGGTGAAAAGAGGATGGCCTGGTTCAAATCCCAACGCAAGAATGGATCGTGTCCCAAGGGTTTCTGGATTCCTCCAAAGCAGCAGATTCCAGTGGACGGGAGTAATCCCTTCAACCTCAGGAGAGGCCATGGCTTGAATCAGTCGTCTACGAGGGAAGCCGGCCATGCTCACGGAACTGGTAGAGCGTGGGCTGATTAGGACGATGTCTGCATCAAATAGGCGATGCACGGTGACGCTGGCGTCAAACAAGCCGTCGCGGAAGCCCAGCTGCATAAACATCAGAATTCCGGCGAAGCTGATACCGGCCAGAGCAACAGCTAGACGAACGGGCTGACGGATCAGCATCAAGGATGCCAACGGAATTCTGCGCTTCCGCCAAAAGGCTCGGATCATGGGGTCTTGAAGCGGGCAATCACTTTCAAACCGGAGAGTTGCGTCACTCTTTTTGCCGACTCTGGCGTAAGAACAACATCCACTTCGATGACCCTGGCATCGGCATCACCGGTGGGATCGGTTGAAAGCACTTTTCGCTGTCGCACCTGGGGGGTGATGCGTTCGACGCGTCCCTCGAGTGTTCCTTTGAATCCGCCGTTTTCGCTAATCAAGCTGACGGATTGGCCAATTGAAATGCGATTGATATCCGACTCATACACCTCAACCAAGGCCTCCATGCTTTGGCTCGCTCCGACCTCCATCACACCGTCACTGCCAGGACGTTCTCCGACGCGACTGTGAATTTTGAGCACCACACCATTAATCGGAGACAGCAACTCGCTGTCAGCAAGATCCGTTTCGAGGCTCCGTCGCTTCGCGATCAGCTCGACGCCTTTGCGTTGGAAGCGTCTGAGTTCATCTTGTTTTTCCTCAAGAGCCACCATCGCAGCGGCTCCTACCTTGGCCGCGGCTGCATAGCGGGACACCTCTCGCTGTTGAAGTTGCACTTCGATCGCAGTCGATTCGATTTGGGCGTCAATCTCAGCGATTTCAGCTTCTAGTTGGGGTCGGTTGTCAAAAATGGCCAGGGGCTGACCCTTGCGAATTTGGTCTCCTTCCTTCACGAGCAGCGCAGCAATGCGCGGCGTCCCGCCGACTCCACTGGCCGGGGCCGCCAAGCGACGGACTTCACCAGCTGGCTTGAGTTGGCCAAGGGCAGCAACTGCTTCCGGAGCTCGAACTTTTGGGACTGCAGCCGCTGGTAGGGCTTCTGGTGCCGGCCGGCGGGTGACCCAGACTCCGGCACCGACAACAGCAGCACCGAGCACCCCGACCATCACCCAGAGACGGATTTGTTTCATGGGAGAGGTGGAGGATCGTCGAACAGCATCTCTTCGATGTAGCGATCGGCCCAAGCGCTCCCGAAGGCCTTCTCTAAGACGCGTCGAGTTTTGTCGTTGCGTTTCTGCTGCCGGCAATAGGAGAGTTGTCCTTGCTGACGATTGATCGTAGGGAGTTCATTAACAGCATCGGGAGCTGTTGCCAGAATTGCCTGGCGAAGAATGTTGAGGTAGTCAGCGACAAGGCCAACGAACCATGTCTCCTCTTGCTCATCCACGGGGCGTATGAATTTCACATAAGGGGAAAAAATGGTCCCCCATGCAGGTAGGTCTCTTACTTGCTGAAACGGTGGCAATTTCAGCGCACTGAGTGGTTGACTCACCGCATCAGGTAAGGCATCGCATACGGGAGAGAGATCAACAATGGCCGCTGAAATTCCAGCTTTGCTGGCAACAATATCGGCTCCAAAGACGGGTAAGTCGAATCTGGGATCTGGAAAAAAAACGCAGTGAAGGATCTGCAATCCCATGCCCAGCCGAGCAATCTCGAGATGCAGTTTGCGTAGACCAAGGCATTGATGCAGCTCGTTGCGAATGAAGAGCGTTTCACCATCCAACATTCCGCTGATCGCCTCTAGTGCCGGGTCTACAGCCAGAGGAGACAGGTCAGGTAGGGCTGTCCGACACGTACGAATTTGCTCCGCTAATGAGGTCACCAGCGGATGCAATTCAAGACCGTTGGTGGATTCGGACATCAGTCCAGCAAGGGACAACACAGAATGGGACTTTGACACGGGACCCTGAACGAGATCGCCTCCGGCCCTGAGCTGCAGCATCAGCTCTTGAAAAACGGTTGCCGAACCGTGAGTGCACTGATGCCAGATGCAGACCTCACTTGCCTCGACTTTTGGTGTCGAGGAGGAAGCACCTTTGAAGACCATGGGGAAGAGGGTCTTGCCCACTTTTTAGAGCACATGGTGTTTAAGGGCAGTGCAACCTTGCAGGCTGGAGAATTCGATCGTCGGATTGAGGCTCTTGGTGGCAGCAGTAATGCGGCAACAGGTTTCGATGATGTGCACTTTCACGTGTTGGTGCCGTCCAGCTGCGCACAGAACGCCCTCGACCTGTTGCTGGACCTCGTGCTCAATCCTGCCCTGAGAGAGGACGCCTACGGCATGGAGAGGGATGTGGTGCTGGAAGAAATTGCCCAGTACCGAGATCAACCCGACGAACAAGTGTTCCAAACCCTTCTCTCTCAGGGGTTTGGAAAGCACCCCTATGGCCGTCCAATTCTTGGCTGGGAACAGAGTTTGCTCGACAGCACTCCAGAGGCGATGCGCCAATTTCACAACAGGAGGTATCGCGGACCCAACTGTTGTTTGGCCATCAGTGGCGCTGTGACATCGAACCTGTTGGAGCAGATTCACTCGAGCCGCCTCGCCGAGCTCGAAGCCAATCTTGATCAGGGGGACGAAACCGCATCCGCTTCACGTTCGCTTGCATTTCACAGCGGACGTCAAAGCATCCGATTTCCTCGCCTGGAAGCAGCTCGTTTGTTGATGGCGTGGCCGATGGCTGCAGCCAATGATCAAGACAGCGTGATGGGAGCCGATCTGGCGACCACCCTTCTGGCGGAGGGGAGGCGCAGTCGTTTGGTGCAACGCTTGAGGGAAGACCTACAAATTGTGGAATCCATTGATATGGATGTCACGGTGATGGAACAGGGAAGTGTGGTGATGCTGGAGGCCTGCTGCCCTGAAGACCAGATCGAGCAGGTGGAAACCGTGATCGCGGAGGAATTGAACCGGGCAACGGTGGATGCCATCGGTGATGACGAACTGCATCGCGCAAAGCAATTGGTGGGGAATGGGCTTCGATTCAGCTTGGAAGCACCAGGATCCGTTGCTGCAATTGCTGGATCCCAATCCTTATGGGGGCGCAACCAAACGTTGTTGTCTCCGCTCAGTCATCTGCAGACCTGGACGGTTGAGCGCTTGCAACAGTCCCTTTTGCCTCGTTTGCAACCTGAACAAGCGTTCACGCTTCTGGCCTTACCGGAGGACTCTGAATGAGCCCGACTGATTTGGTTTTAGATCCGGTTCAGACACCAGGGGTGTTGGCCGCCAAATTGTGGATCGGTCGTGGAAGCGCTGCTGATCCGATCGGCCAGAGGGGCGCACATCAATTGCTGGCATCCGTGTTGACTCGCGGGTGTGGCTCCCTTGATGCCATGCAAATGGCCGATCTCGTTGAGGGTTGTGGCGCTGGACTTCGCTGTGATACCAACGAAGATGGCTTGCTGATCAGCCTGAAATGCAGGGATCTCGATAGCCCTCAATTGCTTCCCTTGTTGAGCTCGATGGTGCATGAACCCCATCTGCAAGCCGATCAGGTGAACCTCGAGCGGGAGTTGAGTCTTCAGGCACTGCAACGTCAGCGAGAAGATCCCTTCCATCTGGCCTTTGATGGTTGGCGCCATCTGGCCTACGGGCTGGGCCCTTATGGCCATGACCCCTTGGGAGTTGCTGGTGAGTTGGAGCAACTCACCGCAGCATCTCTTCGGCCGATTGCACAATCCCTCAGCGCCGAAGGAGCGATTTTGGCGTTGTCGGGTTCGATTCCAGCCGGATTATTGGACCAGCTCCAAGCAGACGGTATTTCCCCTCAATCCAATTCTGCTGATCTTGATCCGGACGCCAAAGATTTGAGTGAGCAAGCATCTCTGAGTGCGGAACAAACGGTTTATCTCCACCCTCAGTCCACTGAGCAGGTCGTGCTGATGCTCGGTCAGCCAACGCTTCCTCACGGACACCCAGATGACCTTGCCCTTCGTTTGTTGCAAACCCATTTGGGTACAGGGATGTCCAGCTTGCTATTCCGCCGCCTTCGCGAAGACCATGGCGTGGCCTACGACGTCGGCGTGCACCATCCAGCAAGAGCGAAGGCCTCACCTTTTGTTTTGCATGCATCCACTGCAGTTGATAAGGCCTTAACCACCTTGGACCTGCTGATCATGAGTTGGCAGGAATTGATGGAACACACGCTGGAGGCAGCAGACCTCAACCTGGCGCGTGCCAAATTTCGTGGTCAGTTGGCTCATGCCTCACAAACAACAGGTCAGAGAGCCGAACGTCGTGCTCAGCTCAGAGGTCTCGGCCTACCCGACAATCACGACCATCGCTGTATGGAGGTTTTGGAGACCCTTGATGGCAAGGCATTGCGTTTGGCTGCATCCCGCCATCTGGCCAATCCACTTCTCAGTCTCTGTGGACCAAAATCTGCCATCGAATCATTGGCTGATCGATGGAAACAAGCACTTGATCAGCGGTGAGTCTTTGCAAGATTGGAGTTCTTCTTGAATCAGACCCGCAAAATCATTCTTGCTGAGCAAGCTTTTAATCGCTTGAGAAGACGTCTTTTGAGTTCAACGAGTTAATTATTGATTGGTAGCTTTTTGGTTCCAGCAAAAAGCATTAATCGTTAAAAACCGCAAATTCTTTGACCCGTGACATGAAATCCTTCATTTCATGCTCTGAGATGCTGCACGCTAAGTCTGTCCATCGATCCAAATGCATCTGTAGTTCTTGGCCAGAGTATTTATCTGCAAATCTGTGAAATGTGTGATGCAGTATTAAAATTAAATCGCGCTTGGGAATCCATGGATGGGCCAATGAAATTTGATCGAGTCTGTTGAGCCTGCCGATCTGCAAGTGCATGAATGCATCCGTGACGGATAACTCAGGATATGGAGACATATTTGATTCTTTTCATTCAAAAGAAAAAGAGTCCAGTATCAAATGAATGTTTGAAGGCAACGCGATGTATGACTCACTTGCTATTGCGTGCATTGCAGGCTGGGGGGCGGAGCCTTCTCTTCTCTGTCGGCTGGTCGACCTGCACCAACTTTTTAGCGTTGGTGATCAAGTTTTTGTGTGACGTATGGATACTTTGTCTGTGGAGATTGCAGTGACTGGTGAGCTGACTCGCGGCGCAGGGTCGAAATTTGCCAAGGTATTCCCATGAAAAAATTGCTTCTCAAACTGATCGGTCCGTTGTTTGCGGCAATTGGTGTGTTTGGCCTCGCTGGATCAGGGATTGTTTGGAATTTCCTAGGTCGTTCCCTTGGTCTCCCCAGCACAGTGGCCTCTCTTGTTGTGTTGATGCTTGGGGTCGTGCTTCTACGCCCCCTGGCTCGTACATCAACATCACTTCCCAAGCCATCCCCATCGTCGGTTCTGAGTGAATCTGTCGCCACAGGATCGGAGTCTCCTGTAGCTGCGTCTGAGCAGGCTCTGACTACAGCCGAATCCATTGCTCGAGAACTAGCCGAATCGCAAAAATTAGTTGACACCGCTCCCCCGGTAAATTTTGCGCCAGAAATACTTTTGCCTGGTCAAGGTGTGCCAAGTCGTAAGCGTCGCCCTGGTGCATCGTTGAAACGCTATAAAACGATGGCAGGAGAGCTATTCGTTACCAAATAATTCTTAGAAGTTTTCATTAAATTGTCTTCTTCTAAAGAGCAGTCCGAAAATTGTTTTGCAAGTGCTTGTGAGGCAATGACTAGATTCGTTCTGACAAAAGTTTTTGCTTCGATATGGGTCTTGCTTGATGATATTTTGTTTTTGGATAAGCTCCCTCCTCTGCCGTCGGTTGAATGTCAAACAGGTGCTCCTCCAGTTATCTGGTTGATGTGTCGCTAGAGAGAGTGTCATCACTATTCTCTTTTCGATGAAAGTCATCCTTTCGCTTGCAACGGCCGCCATGGTGCTTGGTACCTGCGGGGTTGCTTTTGCCGGATCAGCAACTCAAGAGGCGATGGATGAAGAGGTCGCGACCAACAGGGCGTTGTCCAAAGTGCCCCAAGGTCAAAAAGTGACTGGTACGTCATGCATCTCCATCGAGATCGGTATGGGTGGCGAGACCTCCTATCGCTGCACAGCGACCTGGGAGTGAAGACACAGCAACCTGTGCTTTTCAGCGCAGATTCAAGGCTTTAAGAGTGAGAGTGCTGCCCATAAAAAAGCCGGCTTTAAAAAGCCAGCTTTTGAGTAGGGATTTTGTTTTTGTTTGAAATCGGAGCGGCGGGATTTGAACCCACGACCCCCACTACCCCAAAGTGGTGCGCTACCAAGCTGCGCTACGCCCCGTCAGAAGGAAACTATCACAGCGCATTCCCAGTTTTGTTGAAGCGTGTGGAACGTTTCAGCAGGCGGTCTGTTAATTCGCTGCGGGCGTCGCTGCTATACCCCCAAACTCGCAAATCCCTTGCAAGGAGACGCAACTCACAGAGTGTCATCGAAGCCAACTGGAGTTCAGGCAGGGTGCGCCAAGCTCGACTGGTCATCGGCATCGCAGAGCGGTTAGGACGCTCGTTCAAGGCAAGCGTTCCATCCGCTAGCCACTCAGGAATGAGTACAACCAAAACGGCAATCAAGCCGTAGAGCTCCACCAATCCCTTAGGCAATGGGTGAAGCCGACGGCGCTGGCGTGGGTCAGGTGAGGGCTTCACGAACCTTTTTTAGGTGCCTTGATGGATCTAAATAAGCGAATTTTCACAGTCAAAACTCTGTTTGTGATCAAATCGCCAAGGAGCTCCCGTTAGGGGTGGATTGCTCTTTCCATAGAAATGGCTCGGCGTTGTTGTCATTGGGCCTCAGACTGAAGATCAAAACGAACACCAAAACGAGCGTGAGAGCAATCGCGGCCATGACGACCCTGTCTGGCAAGGCGTTGTTCATGGGTTTATGTCTTCAGAGAAATCGGGCTGTTGTCACCGCGCAAAACACAGTGACTGATGGACCAGTCGTAGTGGCTCCAAACAGAACTAGGAAGCTTGTAGTTTGCACCCGCAAAGTCGCCAAGCAAGACACCGCTTGGCATGGCTGAGCAATAGGGCCGGCTGCCTGGTCGGGCTAGGTATTGCTGGTGATACTCCTCAGCTTTAAAAAACACTTGATCGGCCGCGATCTCCGTTGTGATTGCGGCACTGTCTTGTTGGTTTAAGGCTGTTTGATACCAATCACGGCTTGCGCTTGCCAGCTTTGCTTGATGTTCGGTGCTCGTGTAGATCGCAGATCGATACTGACTGCCTCTGTCGTTGCCTTGTTGATCCCCTTGCGTTGGGTTGTGGCATTCCCAAAACAGCTTCAGGAGATCACTGAAATCAATCGCCGTCGTGCTCCACACCACGCGCACCACTTCCGAGTGGCCTGTGCGGCCGCTACAAACTTGTTCGTAGGTTGGATTTTCGACGTTTCCTCCCGCATAGCCAACGGCTGTTGAAACCACTCCAGGAAGTCTCCAAAAGCCTTTCTCAGCTCCCCAGAAGCAGCCGCAACCAAACAGGGCTTCTTCCTGATCGTCCATCAGAGGCGCATTGAGTGCAGTTCCGAGCACCACATGCCGCCCTTGATCGCTGGACGGCTGTGACGATGTTGTTTGTCCGGTAAGCCAGGAGGGCAGCATCGCGATTAAGTCAGTGCCAAAACCCTAGGCAACTGATTTGGGTTCCAGTTGGATGTGATTCAGCAAGGTCGTCACAAAGGCGAACAGCAGAAAAGGCAAGCTCAACACAAGAATGAGACCGACTCCCACAAGAGCGAACAGCGGTTTGGACGACCCCATGAGAGCCAGACCAGAGGCCAAACTCACAAAAATCACTGCCATCCAGGCCAAGATTTGGCCGTAAACGTCGCCGAAGGTGAGGGTGCAGCGCACCGCGAAAGGAGGGCTGGAAGACATCGCTAAAACCTTTTGCTCCAGCTAAGCCCCGAACGCATCATTTGTCGTGACTTTATGGATAAGCGTTTCATGTTTCATGCCACGGCATCTAATCGTTCTGCGGCCTGCTCCCGCTCCCAAAGGCTGCGGTAAGGACCTTTGATGGTAATGAGTTCGTTGTGATGCCCCTGCTGAACGAGGCGTCCCCGCTCCATCACAAGAATCCGATCGCAAGCTGCCGCTGCCGACAATTGATGGCTGATCATCACAATTGTGCGCTGGGTTTGGCGACGGACGGAGGCGAGAATTTCTGCGGCCGTGTTGTTGTCAACGCTGGCTAAAGCGTCATCCAGCACCAGCAGCGGTGACGTCATCAACAAGGCTCTGCCCAGGGCCGTTCGTTGTCGTTGCCCCCCGCTGAGTGTGATCCCTCTTTCTCCCACCAAGGTCTCAAAACCATCAGGAAAGCCCTTCACATCAGCAAGCAGGCGCGCTTGATCTGCCGCTGCTTCCACCTGATCCATTCCTGCTTCTGGATCTCCGTAACGAAGATTGTCGGCAAGGCTGCTGGTGAACAAGTAGCCCTCCTGTGGAACGAGTGCAATCTGTTCTCTGAGGTCTTGCAGTCGCAGTTGTGTGAGATCGCAGCCATCTAAAAACAGCTGTCCCTCGGGGACTTCCACCATCCGACCAAGGGCGCGGGCCAAGGTGGTTTTCCCACAACCAACAGGACCAACGACCGCCACCAACTCGCCCGGTGCAATGCGGAATGAAAGGCCCCTCAAGGTGTCTTGATCGCTGCCGTCATAACGAACATGCAAATTTCTTGCTTCTAGTTCGCCCTGCATTTGCTCTTTAACAGCGACGGGCTCCAATGGATCAGCAACACGAGGACGGCGTGAAAGGAGCTCCTCGACTCGCTCCAGACTGACCTGACCGGTTTGAAAGGTGTTGAGCGTGAAGCCCAATAAGGCCGTTGGAAAGACCAGACGCTCTACGTAAAGGATGAGAGCAACCAAACTCCCGATGGTGAGAGCCCCTCGCTCAAGCTGCCCACTTCCGAGGGCAATCAAGAGCAGCAAGGAGATGGAGGAAATCCCTTCTAGTAATGGGAAAAGGGTGCTGCGGGTTCGAGCCAAGCGAATGGCCGAATCCCTGTAATTTTTATTCCGAGCGCTAAAGGCGTCCAATTCTGGAGCCTCCTGTCCGTAAATCTTGATCGCTGCGATGCCGGAGAGATCTTCTTGGATGAGCTCACTCAGACCAGCCAAATCTTCCTGTTGGCGTCGCTGTTGGCGCATCATCCGGCCGCCAAACAAGCGCACTGAGCCGAGCATCACTGGATAGAGGGCGATTGCTGCAACGGTTAGTCCTGGATCAATCGCCAACATCGCTGGGAGCGTGAAGGCATAAGCCAAAACAGTGTTGGTAAGGCTGAGGACAGCAAAGCCAAGAAGCCTCCTTACATTTTCAACATCACTCGTGGCACGGCTAATGATTTCGCCGCTACCCGTTTGCTGCACCCAGCCGGGCTCCTGCAGCAACATTTGATCAAATAGTTTTTGGCGTAATTCCACTTCAACTTGCCGTCCAACCCCAAACACCAACTGGCGAGAAATCAGCCTGGCAATGCCCATACTCGTGGCCAGCAGCACGATGAAACCGGCTTGACGCAGAACGTCGGAGATTGCGAACCCGTCTTGTAAGTCATCAATCACCCGCCTTACTTCAAGCGGGATCGTGACGCTGAGAATATTCACCACGACCAGAGTCAGGGCTCCCACCACAACCGTGCGACGGTGCGGACGCAAATAGCGACCGATTAAATCGAGACGGAAGGCGGCCATGCCTGGTGCAGAACAGCTATCAACCTAGGCATTCGTCTTGGTCAAAAGTTGGTTCGCAACCTCACCATCTGCGAGTCACAGCTGGTTACTTATCGATCTGGTCATTGCCTTGTTTGTGGGTGATAGTGGAGAAGTCCCCATCACTCGGCCCGGCGTGCATTTGCACACCGGGCTTTTTTCTGACCAGCACCTTCATTCGCGTTTCTTTCATGGTCACTGCATCAGCGTCCTGGCCCCAACTGCTTGAGCAATTGTTGGATGGAAACGTTCTGTCTAAGGAGAACGCTGCTGCGCTTATGGAGGCTTGGCTGGCGGAGGAGCTCACGCCAGTGCAGACAGGTGCATTCCTCGCTGCATTACGTGCACGCAACGTTCAGGGCACAGAACTCGCTGCGATGGCCCAGGTGTTGCGCAAGGCGTGTGCGCTCCCAGACGCGAAACCAAACCTTGCTCTTGTCGACACCTGTGGAACGGGTGGTGATGGGGCCAATACCTTCAATATTTCAACAGCTGTGGCTTTCACAGCGGCGGCCTGTGGGGCCACTGTCGCGAAACATGGCAACCGCAGCGCTAGTGGAAAGGTTGGCTCAGCGGATGTTCTTGAGGGATTGGGCTTGCAACTCAAGGCTCCATTGGAAACAGTGGTGGGCGCCTTGTCTGCGTCTGGAGTGACGTTTCTCTTTGCACCCGCATGGCATCCAGCACTCGTGAATCTCGCTCCGCTTCGCCGCAGCTTGGGGGTGCGAACGGTGTTCAACCTGCTTGGCCCTCTCGTGAATCCACTCACACCAGAAGCTCAAGTTCTCGGTGTTGCAAAAGCTGAACTGTTGGATCCGATGGCGGAGGCGTTGCAACAGCTCGGGCTCACCCGTGCTGTTGTGGTGCATGGTGCAGGAGGGCTGGATGAAGCCTCGCTAGAGGGGCCCAACCAAGTGCGCATTCTTGAGAATGGGAACGTTCATGCCGATCAACTCAGCGCCTCTGACTTTGGTTTGACACCTGCTCCCCTTGATGCACTGCGGGGTGGGGATTTGGTGACCAATCAGCAGATTCTTGAGGCGGTCTTAAAGGGTGAAGCGCCTGCTGCGCATCGTGATGCAGTTGCCTTGAACACCGCGCTGGTCCTTTGGGCTGCAGGCATTCAGTCTGATTTGTCTGAAGGAGTGAAGCAGGCTTTGACAAGCTTGGGGGAAGGTCAGCCGTGGCATCGGCTTGTGTCTCTGCGTGATGCCCTGGAAGGTCGCAAGGAAGAATGAGGAGGCCATGGCTGACACTCGCTTCTGCTAATGACCGCTCCTAACCCATTCACAGCGCGTCTGGTCCTGCAGGACGGCACGGTTCTCGAGGGCTTTGCCTGCGGTCGGCGCGGCAGCGTGATCGGCGAGGTGGTGTTCAACACCGGGATGACGGGATACCAAGAGGTCCTAACGGATCCGAGTTATTCCGGTCAGCTCATCACTTTTACGTACCCAGAGATCGGCAATACCGGTGTTAATCCAGATGATCAAGAGGCGGATCAGCCTCATGCCCGTGGATTGATCGTGAGGCAGATGGCTCCTCAGGCGAGCAATTGGCGGAGCAAACAGTCTCTTCCTGAATGGCTGGAGCAAAACGGTGTGATCGGAATTCATGGTGTGGATACCCGTGCTCTGGTGAGGCATCTGCGCGAATTGGGCCCCATGAATGGTGTGATCAGCAGCGACGGTCGCCCGCCTCTTGAGCTTTTAGAGGATCTCAAGCAAGCCCCCTCGATGGAAGGGCTCAACCTGGCTGATCAGGTGACCACCCCAACCGCGTACCGCTGGACCAAGTCCTGCAGCGTTGCTTTTGACCAACGGTTTCAAACGCGTCCTGAGCGTCCTTATCGGGTTGTCGCTATCGATTTCGGGATTAAGCGAGCCATTCTTGAGCGATTGGTTAGCCACGGCTGTGACCTAACTGTTTTGCCCGCCAATACAGATCTCGATACCGTGCTCTCTCACGAGCCGGAAGGTGTTTTCCTCTCCAACGGTCCTGGTGATCCAGCGGCTGTGCAATCAGGCATCACGCTGGCCCAATGTTTGCTGGAACATCGTCAGCTGCCGATGTTTGGGATCTGTTTGGGGCATCAAATTCTGGGGTTGGCCCTCGGGGGCAAAACGTTCAAGTTGGCCTATGGACATCGAGGCCTTAATCATCCCTGTGGCAGCACCGGTCAGGTGGAAATCACAAGCCAAAACCATGGCTTTGCTCTTGACGCTGGTTCATTGCCCGAGGACAAAATAGAGGTGACTCATTTCAACTTGAACGACCGCACAGTGGCGGCATTTGCCCATCGGAATCAACCGGTGTTTGGCGTTCAATATCACCCTGAAGCAAGTCCAGGCCCCCATGATGCAGATCATCATTTCGCCCGCTTTACGGGCTTGATGGCAGATCGCCGTTGAATCTTGATCAGATCGTGGTGAGAAGCAGCCAATCTCCCTAGAATTTTGTCCAACAGAATTTCGGGGGATGAGTCCCATTACTGAACTGCAGCGATTAACCGTTTCGCTTCGGGGTGGCTTCGAGCAAAAGGGTGGCTGTGTGGTGTTTCATTTCACCGGTCAGCTTGATGCCTATTCCGAGAGTCAGTTTCTGACCTACGTGACTGATGTTTTGAAACCGAATAAGTCACCGGCCGTGATTGATCTCATCAAGATTGATTTTCTTGACTCGTCTGGCCTGGGTGTTCTTGTGCAATTTGCCAAACAATGCAAAGACTCGAAGCGACGCTTTGCGGTTGTTGGCAATGCCCGCGTTGTTCAAACCGTCAAATTGGTGAAACTTGAGGAGTTTCTCCACCTATCGGAAGATCTCGATAAGGCTGTTAGCCAATTGGCAACTTGAGTGACTGGATTCGTTCTCAGTTGCCACAAGAGCCTGAGCGTGATCTTGGATCGTTACAGCTTGCTTGGCTTGGAGATGCTGTTTGGGAATTGCATCAAAGACTGAGGTTTTGCAAAACTCCAGGACGATCCCAGGATCTTCACCAAGCGGTCGTTTCTCTCGTCAGGGCTGATGCTCAGGCGGCCGCATTAGAGAAACTGGATCCGTTTTTGACAGATCAGGAACGCGATTATGTAAGGCGTGGACGCAATCGGGCTGGCCGTGGACCCAAGCGAGCTGATGCCGGCGTGTATGGCAGAGCTACGGGATTTGAGACAATGATTGGCTGGCTCTTTTTGCAGAATCCGGCGCGGCTTGCGCAGCTCTTGGATCGACTTGAGGAGACCGACACCGTCCTGTCATAACCACCCCTGCTATGAGCTCACGATTCGATCGCCGCCCTCCCTCTGGCTCTGGCAGCGGCTCAGGTTCACGCGGTCGACGTCCGTTTCGTGATGGATCACCACCCATCCGTCGCGATCGGGATGACAGCTGGGGGGGACGTCCTGAAAACGGAAACAGCGAGCGACGTTCCAGTGACCGTCGTCCCTCGGATCGGCGCTTTTCAGAACGTCGTTCTGGCGACGCGTATGGAAAGGACCGTCGACCTGCTTTTGATCGCCGCTCGTCCGATCGAAGCCCTTCAGATCGACAGTTTTCGGATCGAAAGTCTTCAGATCGATATTCTTCGGAACGGCAATCTTCTGATCGCAGGCCCTCCGACGATCGTCGCTCCGCTGAGGGCCGCTCTCCAGGCAACCGTTTTTCAGATCGTCGCTCAAGAGATTCGGTCTCGAGTGACCGCCGTTCTTCTTTCGATCGTCGACCCTCATTTGATCGGTCTTCAGATCGCACCTCAGATCGTTCCACTGGGGATCGCTCCTCAATGGATCGCTCCTC
>ERZ891134.1309-NODE-1309-length-17444-cov-11.707056_pt1 | contig 17444 bp, 11 predicted proteins | sample MGYA00520888_ERZ891134 | MGnify/ENA primary metagenome ERZ891134 (study PRJEB32303, sample SAMEA104408692) | aquatic metagenome | biome: Brackish water; feature: Coastal; material: water | place: Baltic Sea | collected 2014-10-23 | depth 10 m ... | reverse complement strand
AATCAAATATATTATGCAAGACAAAATAAACGGATTTTTAGATTTAGTACGCGAAAGAAATGGAAATGAACCAGAATTTATGCAGGCAGTTGAAGAGGTTGCAGAAACTGTTATTCCATATATAGTAAATAAAGACATATATCACGGGAAAAATATTTTACTAAGAATGGTTGAGCCTGAAAGAGTAATATCGTTTAGAGTCTGTTGGGTTGATGATTTAGGGGAGATTCAGGTAAATAGAGGTTACAGAGTTCAAATGAATTCAGCAATTGGTCCTTATAAAGGAGGTTTAAGATTTCATCCAACAGTTGATTTGAGTATACTTAAGTTTTTAGCTTTTGAACAAGTTTTTAAAAATAGTCTTACAACTTTGCCAATGGGTGGTGGAAAAGGAGGAAGTGATTTTGATCCAAAGGGTAAAAGTGACAATGAGATTATGAGATTTTGCCACTCATTTATGAGTGAGTTATTTAGACATATCGGCCCAAATACAGACGTGCCTGCAGGAGATATAGGAGTTGGAGGAAGAGAAATAGGGTATTTATTTGGTCAATATAAAAGATTAAGCAACGAATTTACCGGAGTTTTAACAGGTAAAGGAGTAAGCTGGGGAGGATCGTTAATTCGACCAGAAGCTACGGGCTATGGAACAGTATATTTTGCTCAAAATATGTTAGCCACAAAAGGAGATGACTTAACAAATAAAACAGTTGTTATTTCTGGATCAGGAAATGTTGCTCAGTTTGCAGCTGAAAAATCAATTCAGTTAGGAGCAAAAGTTCTTACAATGTCTGACTCTTCTGGCTATATTTATGATTCTGAAGGAATAGATGATGAAAAACTAAAACATATAATGACCCTTAAAAATGTTCAAAGAAAGCGAATCAGTGAATACTGTATTAAATATCCAAATAGTGAGTTTGTTAAAGGAAAAACCCCATGGGCTACAAAATGTGACATAGCACTTCCGTGTGCTACGCAAAACGAGTTAGATTTAAACGATGCTAAAGTATTACTTAAAAACGGATGTATTTGTGTAAGTGAGGGAGCTAATATGCCCTCCACTAAAGATGCTGTTCATGAGTTTCAAAAAGCTAAAATTTTATTTGCTCCCGGTAAAGCTTCAAATGCCGGAGGAGTTGCTACATCAGGATTAGAAATGACTCAAAACTCTCTTAGATATAATTGGTCTCGAGAAGAAGTAGATGAAAAATTAAAGGATATAATGATGCATATTCATGATTCTTGCATAGAGTATGGTTCAGATGATAACGGTTATGTTGACTATGTAAAAGGAGCTAATATAGCTGGTTTTGTTAAGGTCGCGGATGCCATGTTAGCTCAGGGCATAGTTTAGTTTTATATTATTATATTATAATGATATATTTGTCGTTCTTATAGATATATCATTATAAATTTTTTCATGAAGTTTATTGCAATACTTTTTTTTTCAATATTGAGTATACCTCTTTGTATTTCTCAAAACTGGAATGGGCATTATTCTTATCACAACTCAATTGACACTTCAATTGGAAACGGGAAAATATTTACTGCATCAGAAAATGCAATTTATATTCACTCAACTCAAGATGATCAACTAAGTATAATTACAACTATAGATGGGTTGTCTGGTGATTTTATTTCAAACATTTATTACAGTACAAATTTTAATAAATTAATTATTGGATATGAAAACGGTTTAATTCAAATTGTAGATTTTAATAATGATAATATTTTAACTATATATGATATAATTGAAAAGACTACAATACCTCCCAATAAAAAAAAGATAAACGAATTTACAGAGGTTGATAATATAATTTATATATCAACTGATTATGGAGTTTCATTATACGACTTAAATTCCTTAGAATTTGGTGATAGCTTATTTATTGGTGAAGGTGGTACACAACAACAAGTAAATCAGACAATAATAAATGATAATTTTTTATACGCTGTATTGCCAGATTTTGGCGGAATAAAAAGAGTTAACCTAGATTTAGATATAATCAACTATCAAAACTGGGAGCTTGTTTACTCTGGAGATTTTGATTTTATATTAAACATCGATGATAGTTTTGTTTTTACTAATGAAAACAATGTTTTTTTCAACGAAAACGGCACATTTAGCCAAGTAATTTCTTTGTCTCAAACTATAAAAAAAATTGTTGTAAATGAAGGCAAAATAATAATTACATCCGAAGATAAAATTTTTATTTATGACACAAATTTCAACCTAATAAACAGTTCAATTATAAGCAGTAATTTTAACACCAACTTTAATAGTTCAGAATTATACAATAATTATATTTATGTAGCCACATCTTCAAAAGGGCTGCTTAAAATTAACATAAATAATATTCAACAAAATTACTCAATATTACCCGCTGGCCCTCTTGATAATAATGTCTTTTCAATTAGCTCTCTGTATGGAAGTCTTTGGGCAACTTTTGGAGATTATACATCAACATATAATCCATATCCATTAAGAAGAAATGGGATTAGTCATTTAGCTAATGAAGATTGGCACAATATAAATTATGATAGTATACCTGAAAATGCGGTTAATTTAAATAACATTTCAATAAATCCATTTAATTTAAATAATATATTTATTAGCTCATATCACGGTGGATTATTAGAAATATCAGATGAATCTTTAAGTTTATTTGATCAGTCAAATAGTGGTCTAGAGTCTTTAATTTCAAATGAAACTAACTACAACAGTGTAAGAATTTCAGGAAGTAACTTTGATGACTCAGGTACTTTATGGCTAATGAATTCCAGAGTTGACAACCCTTTAAAGTCTTTTAATCTAGACACAAATCAATGGTCAAGTTATGATTTTACTCAAATTATCCCAGATGGATTTAATGATGAACTTGGATTTAGTGATATAGTAATTGGATCAAATGGAACAAAATGGATAGGAGGTTTAAACTCTGGATTGATAGGGTTTAATGAAAATGCGGGTAACCCACTGTTAAAAAGAATAAATGATAATGATGTTGGCAATTTACCTTCTCCTTATGTTAAAAGTCTAGCGATGGATAATAATAACCATTTGTGGATAGGAACTATTAAAGGACTTAGAGTTTTATATAATACTTCTAATTTTTTTGATGCTAATGTATCTACACAACAGATAGTTATTGAAGAGGATGGGATTTATAAAGAACTTTTAGAACAACAATTTATTTCTGATATAAAAGTAGATGGATCAAATAATAAGTGGGTAGGAACTATAGGTTCAGGACTATTTTATTTTTCACAAAATGGACAACAAACTATCTATCATTTTACTAAGAACAATTCTCCATTACCTTCGAACAATATAAATGATATAGCATTAGATTTTGTAAATGGTCTTGTATTTATTGCTACAGATAAAGGGTTAGTGTCATTTGATTCAGGGGGATCAACTACAAGTTCTACACTGGACGAATCTTATGTTTATCCTAATCCGGTCCGCCCATCTTTTAACATGAATATTGACAAGATCAAAATTTCAGGAATTACAGATGATATTAATATAAAAATCACAGATATTTCAGGGAATCTTGTTGCTGAAGCAAATTCAAATGTAAATAATAGATATAATGGGTTTAATTTAGAAATTGATGGTGGTGTTGCTTATTGGAATGGAAAAAATTTAGCTAATAATTCTGTTTCTTCGGGTGTTTATATTGTTATGCTTTCAGACCTTGAAAGTTATGAAACAAAAATTTTAAAAATTATGATAATTAGATAATGTTAGTATCAAGTTCCGCTATAGTACTGTCCAAAGTTCGTTATCAGGATAATGACCTAATTATTAAATGTCTTACAAGAGATTTAGGGGTAGTATCTTATATGGTTAAAAATATTTCTGTCTCAAAGAAAAGTAAAAACAAATTTGCCTTCTTTCAACTTTTAAATATTCTTGATTTAGAAACTAATTATAATCCAAACAGATCAATTCAATATATTAAAGATTTAAAAATTAAATACAGTTTCAAATCTCTTCATACTAATATTTACAAGAGTTCTGTTGTTATGTTTTTATCTGAAATATTATCTACAATTATACATAATGAAATTGAAGATGTAGAATTATTTGATTTTATTGAAGACTCTCTTATTTGGTATGATCAGTCTAAAGATAGTTCAGCTTTTTACTTAATCTTTTTAATGAAAATAACTAACTATTTGGGCTTTTATCCAGACTGTACTAATATGGATTATAATTATTTTAATTTAGAAGAGGGACTTTTTGAAAATTCAAAAAACAGTAAGTATGTAATCAGTGGTGATGACTTAGTTTTATTCAAAACAATTTTAGGCATAAAATTTGATAGTAACAAGTTGCCATTTATAGATAAGCTAAAGAAAAAAGATATATTAAAAAATATTTTAATTTACTATAAATTGCACGTCGATGGATTTAAAGACCCAAAGTCTTTAAAAGTATTAAATCAAATTTTTGCAGATTAATGAAAATAGTGTTCAGTTTTATAATTTTTACATTTTCTCTTTTGGTTTCATCCCAGGAAATTTATGTTTTAGATGAAGTAACAATGGAGCCAATCTCAGGAGCTCTTTTGTATGAGGAACTCAATGGTGGAGTTAAAAAAGGGACCATGTCAGATATAAACGGTGCCGTTTCTCTTTCAGCATTTGAAAATGCCAATTTTATTACAATATCTCACATTTCGTATTTAAATAGAACATTAGAGTTTAGTAATATTACAGGGAATATTTTGTTAAAACCTGATTCAAACAATTTAGATGAAATTGTTATTTCAGCTTCAAAATTCTCTCAAAATCTTAAAGAAATATCTCAACGGGTAATATTTATCTCAACTGAAGATGTAGTATTAAGTAATCCTCAAACCAGTGCTGACTTGTTAAGTAGTAGTGGTAATGTGTATATCCAAAAAAGTCAATTAGGTGGAGGTAGCCCCATGATAAGAGGCTTTTCAACGAACAGATTAACTTTATCTGTTGATGGTGTTAGATTAAACAACGCTATATTTAGAGGTGGCAACATACAGAATGTAATTTCAATTGACCCTTTTAATATTCAAAATACAGAAATCGTTCTTGGATCAAGCTCTGTTATTTATGGTAGTGATGCTATTGGTGGAGCTATGAACTTTCAAACAAAAAAACCTGTGTTTTCAGAATCAGATAGCATTTTTTTTAAACTTAACTCAACATCTAGAAATTCTAGTGCTAACAAAGAAAAAACTGCTCACATAGATTTTAATATGGGATTTGAAAATTTTGCCAGTCTTACTAGCATTTCTTTTTCTGACTTTGATGATTTAAAAATGGGAGCTAATGGTCCCTCAGACTATCTAAGACCGGAGTATGTTCAGCAGGTAGATGGACATGATGTTATTTTCTCTAATTCTGACCCAAGAGTTCAAAAACATACTGGATATTCTCAGTTTAATTTTATGCAAAAATTTCTATTAAAAACTGATAAAACAGAATATGACTTTGGAGTTCATTTTTCCTCAACTTCGAATATTCCTAGATATGATAGGTTGATAAGATACAATAATGATACTAACCAACTTCATTATGGAGAGTGGTATTACGGCCCACAAAAATGGCTTTTATTAAACTCAAAGATTACAAAAGAGAGTTTTAAATCTCCAATCTATGATAAATTAATTTTAACCACTGCTTATCAAAAGTTTGATGAAAGTCGATTTAGCAGAAAGATAAATTCAACTGATAAAAAAGAATTTAAAGAACAGGTTAATGTTTTTTCTTTGAATTTGGATTTTGAAAAATCTTATGATAAAAAATCCTATTTTTCCTATGGTATAGAGTATTTAAATAACAAAGTTAACTCTACTGCTTCTTTAAACAATATATCAAACGGCACTTTTTCGTCTATAGCAACAAGATACCCTGACGACTCTACATGGGAATCTCTAGCAAGTTATCTTACTTATAAATATAAATCAAGTAATGATTTAATTTTTCATTATGGGTTAAGATATAGTCATATAATTATTAATGCCGATTTATCACCAAATAATTCATATTATAATTTCCCTTTTTCAAATGCTGATCTTAATACTGGAGCATTAACAGGAGCTTTAGGTTTAAGTTGGATTCAGAATGATTCTTTTCAATGGAAGTTTAATGTTACAACAGCATTCAGAGCTCCAAATATTGATGATATTGGAAAAATATTTGATTCAGCGCCAGGTGTAGTTGTTGTTCCGAACCCTGATTTAAAGCCCGAAAAATCATTTGGTCTTGAACTTGGAAGTTTTATTAGTGTTAACTCAAAAATTAATTTTGATTTTGCAGTTTATTATACTCATTTATATAACAGTATGATAAGAAGTCCTTTTAGTATGACGGTTGATTCAGATGATCCGAGTGGATCTTCAATAATTAATCAAATTATTTATCATGGAGAGTTAAGTGATATTTATGCTATTCAAAATGCTTCTAAATCTTGGCTTTATGGTTTTGAAACAGGTCTTAATATAAATTTATCTGACAATTTTGATTTTAAGACTCAATACAATTACTTAAATGGAGAACAAAGAGACATGGATGGAGCTGCAAACTTACCAGTTCGTCATGTTTCTCCACATTTTGGAAATGTTCATTTTATTTACTCAAAAAATAAAACTAAAATCGATCTATTTTTTAATTATAATTCAAAACTTTCATTTTCTCAACTCTCAAATTCCGAGAGAGACAAACCTTATTTATATGCTACAGATCAAAATGGCAATCCATATTCTCCGTCTTGGCATACTTTCAATTTGAGAACTTTATATGAAATGAACAAAAATTTTCAATTTACGGCGTCTATAGAAAACATCTCGAACAAGTTATATAGACCGTATTCTTCTGGAATATCAGCACCTGGAATAAACTTTATATTTTCCGTAAATTACAGTTTATAGATAGTCTTTATGAGTGAATTATTCAAGCAGTCGGATATTGTAAAAAAATTGCAAAGATACTGCGTATATCAAGATAGATGTCATAAAGATGTAACTGACAAGATGAAATTAATGAAAATACCATATACCCTTTATGATAATGTTTTGGTAGAATTAATTAAAGATGATTTTTTAAACGAAGAGCGATTTGCTTTTAGTTTTATTAGAGGAAAGTTTAGAATTAAGCAATGGGGTAAGATTAAACTTAAAAATGAACTTTTTCAAAGGAACATAACTTCAGCTCTTATAAATAATGCTTTAGGTCAAATTAATGACGAGGATTATAATAAAACATTTGACGAATTAGCTTTAAAAAAGTTTAATTATTTAAATCAGGATACCAGCATAAAAAGCAAAAAAAAATTTATCAGCTATTTACAGTACCGGGGGTGGGAAAACGATTTGATTTTCAAAAAAGTAAACGATTTTTTTAAAATTTAACATTTAGTCCAACTAGAATATTTCTTCCGGGCATTTCAACTAAGTTTGTTTCGCTGTAAATTGCATCGAACAGATTATTTCCAGTTAAAGATATTTTATAATTCTTTAAACTATAATTTAACTTTAGGTCCATTACAGAATAATTCTCCCCAAAGCTTCTTTCAGCATATTTATAAACTATTGAGCTATTAAGGTTTTTTTTGATTTCAAAACTATAGGAAGAAGTGATGTGATTTTTTAATGAATTTAGTGCATATCTTGAAAAATCAAAATCAGTTTGTTTTAAATCATCTTTAATATTTGTATATCCAATATTTATACTGTGTTTTAAAAATGTAGCTAGATAAAAATCATAAGATAAATCAACTTCATAACCTTTTGTATTTATCTCTCTTATATTAAATGCTTCCCACGGAGCTGATTCTATGTTTTTCACATAATCAATTACATCAGATGCATCTCGATTGAAAACAACAAAATTTATATTTAATCCATTTCTATTAAATCGAGCTCCAAATTCTTGTGTTAATGCTTTTTCAGGATTTAAATTATCATTTCCAATTGTTGTTGGACTACTATAGTATAAATCGGTATAGGTAGGTACTCTATAGGTGTAACCAATATTACTATATAATTTAATATCTTCATTTACTTGATAGCCAATATCCATTCCTGGATAAGCAAAGAAATTCCTAAATAAATTACTTTGGTAATTCATATTTGTTGACACATCTGAAAAATAACTAAATGCTACTCCGGGAGTTAAATCAATTTTTTCATCTGCAAATTTCATTTGGTGTTCTAAAAATAAATTCACCATGGTTCTATTTCTATTGCCTAGATTATTACTAGATAATTTTACGGATGAAACATCTAATCCAAACCCTGTACTTCCAAGTTCTGATTTGTAAGATCCATTAAGTTCGAAACCAACTTTATTAGATATGTGTAAATTTCTATATACGGATGGATTATGTCTTAGATAAACATACATGTCTTGATTTCTTTTCCAGTATAGTTTAGGTTTTATAATTAAATTTCCCTTAACTATTTTAGTAGAAAATCCTAATAAACTAGCCTGTGTTTCTTCATATTGATCAATAGCTTCAGGGCTTGCATAGAATCCGTTAGCTCCAAATTTTCTTTCATTAAAAGAAGATATCATATCTATTAACTGCCCTTTTATTTTAAAGCTATTTTTTAAAAAATAATTTTCATTTTTATAATCGGTATTGTATTTATGCCCTTCTGAACTATTATTTGAATAGTGGAAAAGTACGGATTGATCTTGAATATTCTTGCTAATTGTTACTGAAGCATTTTGCTGTTCATAAGATCCAGCTTCTAACTTTACTGAGACTATATCTTCTGCTACTTTAGAAGTAACAATATTTATCGCTCCTGTGAAAGCATTTTGTCCGTATACTCTAGACGCAGAACCTTTTATGATTTCTATTCTTTCTATTACTTCAATAGGTAATGCCATATTCATGGTGTGGTGCCCTGTTTGAGGATCTTCTACTTTAATTCCATCTATTAAAAGTAGAGTTTGATCAAAACCACCACCTCTAATATATAAGTCTGCTTGCATCCCTGAAGTCCCTCTTCTTCTTATATCTATTCCTGCAACTTGTTGTAATAATTCTGCAACGTTATTCGCTGGACTATTAATAATTTCTTCTTTTGAAATCACCTGCACAGTTTTTGAACTTTCAGATATTTCTAGTTCAATTCTAGGCGAAGAAACAACCGTTACTTCTTCAAGACTTATTTGCTCCTCTTGCGAGTTAATTACTGAATTTATTGCAATTATTAAGATTACAGATAGTAATTTTTTCATTGTTTTTTATTTTTTTTCAAAATTACTGCTTTTTTCTCCAATTCTATATTTTGTTAATAATAAATAGCTAATTGGGCTATATGTTTTGTTTCAAACATTATATTTATTTCATGTTTGCACTTGTCGATTGTAATAATTTTTATGCTTCTTGTGAGCGTGTTTTTAATCCAAATCTTCAGCATAAACCAATAGTAATTTTATCCAATAACGATGGGTGTATTATTTCTAGAAGTGATGAAGCTAAAAAATTAGGAATACCTATGGGGGCTCCTATTTTTAAATATAGATCCCTTATAGCCAACCATAATGTAAAGGTCTTTTCCTCAAATTATTCTTTGTATGGAGATATGAGTAGTAGAGTAATGTCTATATTAAAACAATTCACACCAGACATACAGGTTTATAGTATAGATGAATCTTTTTTAAAGCTAGAAGGTTTTGAGGATTATAATTTGACTGACTATGGAATGTTAATGAAAAACAGGATTTTAAAATGGACAGGAATACCTACTTGTGCTGGAATTGCTCCGACAAAGGCTTTATCTAAAGTTGCTAATAAAATTGCAAGAAAATATCCTAACCAGACAAATGGAGTATATGTCATTGATACAGAACTTAAAAGAATAAATGCTTTAAAATGGACCAAAATAAAAGATATATGGGGAATAGGAAAAAAGCTTAGTAATAGATTAGCAACTAAAGGATGTAAAAACGCATATGATTTTACTCAGCTACCGGAGAGTTGGGTAAAGTCTAATATGTCAGTTGTAGAATCTAGATTACAGCGAGATTTATTAGGGATACCAACACTTGATTTAGAGGTTCAAAAATCTAAAAAATCTATTGCAACGACTAGAACTTTTGAAAAACCATTAAAGGAATTAGATAAAATTAAAGAGCGTATCTCTACTTTTGCTTTTGTCTCGGGAGAAAAACTACGTCGCCAAAACTCTCACTGTCACATGATTATAGTTATACTTAGAAGTAACTATTTTAGAGAAGATTTAAAACAACATTACGCAACTAAAGTAATTAGTTTGCCATACCCGACAAACTCCTCTCTTGTACTTAGTAATTATGCGATAAAAGCTATTGAAGAGGTTTTTAAGAGTGGAATTGCATACAAAAAAGCAGGAATAATACTTACTGGTTTAGTTCCTTCTAATAACTATCAATTAAATATATTTGATTGGGAGAATTCTAATCATCAACCACTTATGAAGGCTATTGATAAGATAAATTACAGGTTTAGTAATAAGATAAAACTAGCTAATCAAGATTTAAAAAAAACTTGGAAGATGAAACAAGATCATTTATCTCCCAACTATACCACTAATTTGCAAGATATAATTAAAGTAAAATAATGACAAAAAAAGTTAAGCCACTTCAATTTTTTATACCTAAACCTAGCTCGGGAGAGGGGACAATTATTATTAATTCAGGGATTGCCGCTGGATTTCCGTCTCCAGCCGATGACTTTAAACAAAATAGAATAAGTCTTGACAATGAATTAGTTAAAAATAAGGAAGCTACTTTCTTTGCAAGAGTTTGTGGTCAGTCTATGATTGGCGCAGGCTTAGACGATAATGACTTATTGGTAATAGATAGAAGTATAGAGCCAGAAAACAATAAAATCGCTGTATGCTTTATAGATGGGGAATTTACTGTAAAAAGGCTTTTAATTAAAAAAGGTAAACTTTGGCTTCAGCCAGAAAACTCTGAATTTAAAGCAATAGAAGTCACAAATGAAAATGAGTTTGTGATTTGGGGAATAGTAACTAATGTTATAAAGAAAGTTTAAAAGGTGAGGTTAGTCTACTAAAGCTATAATTTTATTTTCTTTTAGCTCTACAGTGCCAGAATTAATAGAAAGAAAAGTTCCTTTTTCGGGACCTTTTTCAAATTTATCTTTAAGGTTTTCCTCTATTGTAATGTCTCCGTAAATTTTAATAGTTCCTTTTTTTAATGTAGAAATAATTGAAGCATGATTATTTAACATTTCAAATTCACCATCAACACCAGGGACAGCAACCGATGTTACCTCTCCACTAAATAAAGTAAATTCTGGGGATATAATTTCTAAATACATTTAAACTAAAATTTATAATTTATGCTTCTGCTAACATTTTCTCTCCAGACTCAATAGCTTCTTCAATACTTCCCTTTAAGTTGAAAGCAGCTTCAGGTAAATGATCTAATTCACCATCCATAATCATATTAAATCCTTTGATTGTTTCCTTTATATCTACTAATACTCCAGGAATTCCAGTAAACTGCTCAGCTACATGGAATGGTTGAGATAAAAATCTCTGAACTCTACGAGCTCTACCTACAGCCATTTTATCTTCTTCGGATAATTCCTCCATTCCAAGAATAGCAATAATGTCTTGTAGCTCTTTATATCTTTGTAATAATTCTTTTACTCTTTGAGCACAATCATAATGTTCATTCCCAAGAATATCTGCTGTTAGAATTCTTGAAGTAGAATCTAAAGGATCTACTGCTGGATAAATACCTAGCTCAGCAATTTTTCTTGAAAGTACTGTAGTAGCGTCTAAGTGAGCAAATGTTGTTGCTGGTGCAGGATCTGTTAAATCATCTGCAGGTACATATACTGCTTGAACTGAAGTAATCGATCCGTTCTTAGTTGATGTAATTCTCTCTTGCATGGCACCCATCTCAGATGCTAATGTTGGCTGGTAACCTACCGCTGAAGGCATTCTACCTAGTAATGCAGATACTTCCGATCCAGCTTGAGTAAATCTAAATATATTATCTACAAAAAATAACACATCCTTACCTTGACCTTCTCCAGCTCCGTCACGGAAATATTCAGCTATAGTAAGACCTGATAATGCCACTCTAGCTCTTGCTCCAGGAGGTTCATTCATTTGACCAAAAACAAAGGTTGCTTTTGATTCTTTCATTATATTTTTATCTACTTTATTTAAATCCCATCCACCTTCTTCCATAGAGTGCATAAAATCATCACCGTATTTAATAATTCCAGATTCTAGCATTTCTCTAAGAAGGTCATTTCCTTCTCTGGTTCTTTCGCCTACTCCTGCAAATACAGAAAGACCACCATGTCCTTTGGCGATGTTATTAATTAACTCTTGAATAAGTACAGTTTTTCCAACTCCAGCTCCTCCAAATAATCCAATTTTTCCACCTTTAGCATAAGGCTCTATAAGGTCAATAACTTTAATTCCAGTGAATAATACTTCAGTTGAAGTAGAAAGATCTTCGAATCTTGGCGCTTCTCTGTGAATAGGGAGTCCACTATCTCCAGATTTAGGTAAATCTCCTAATCCATCAATTGCATCTCCAATAACATTAAATAATCTACCATAAACATCATCACCAATAGGCATTTGAATTGGAGAGTTTGTTGATGTAACAACAACTCCTCTACTAAGACCATCGGAAGAATCCATTGCTACAGTTCTAACTGTGTTTTCTCCAATATGAGACTGAACTTCTAATACTAGTAAAGTTCCATCACTTTTTTTGATTTCTAAAGAATCATATATTTTAGGTAAGCCTTTACCAGCTTCGAATTCAACATCGATTACTGGCCCAACTATTTGTGAAATTTTTCCTGAAATTGTAGACATTATGTAGGTATTTTTTTAATAAATAAGTTTTAGTCGCAAAGATAGATTTTTTCTCTAAAAAATTTGAGTAAATTTTTCAAAAAATTCGTAAAATTTACTAATTAATTTAAAATAAAAAAACCTGCAGAAGAACTACAGGTTTTTTTAATATTTTAATTGATATGTTTCTACATTGAAGCAGGGTAGTTTGTTGGATAGTCTCCAATTTCTAATCCAGACTCTGAAAGATTAGACCCCCATGTAGCATCAATTGCTTCCATCATTCTTTTAGAAATTGCAGCACTTCCTCTAGATGTAGGATGTATTCCATCTAATCCAAAGAAACCTCCAAAAACTAAATCTCCAGTCATGGTATAATCATCTACTTGTAAGCCTGTTGTTACAACTTCGTTATACAAACCGTGCAAATCAAATAATGCCCATCCATTTGGTACACTTGCTGCAATAGCAGCATTGGCAGTTGCAAGTTTAGTTTGTATTTCATCAATTTCTGTAGCTGTTAAGATTGCAGCATCAGGCATAGGTATAGTAACTCCTACAATACCTAGTGGATTAGTAGGATCAGGGACTACTCCAATATTTGCTGCAGATAATAAAGAAACTCTATCATTTGCATTTGTTAATCTAAAACTTGGTAATCCAAGAGCAGATAAGTCTGTTAAATCGAAATCAACAATTAGAAGTCCATTTTGTCCTTCTACTGCATTAAGTGTTCTTAATGCAACTTCTTCTGCAGAAACTAAACCAAATGCTTGTGCAGCAGCTAAGCCACCATTATAAGGGGCTGCTAACTGTGCATTTAATAATCCAGCTGTAGCTGCGTCTAGTGGAACCGGGTTCCATGGTACAGTATTAAATGTTGCAGTGTTAGTAGGGTCTGGTAAATTAGTTATAACTCCATTTGGAACTGATGCACTTAATGCTTGTAATGTTCCAACAACTCCAGCTAGCATACCGGTTGGGCCTTCTAGTTCAAGTGGTGAAACAAATCTACCCGTCAAAGCATAATTAAAAAAGTCATTTCCAGGCTCAAAAGTGACAAAAGTTGGTTGTTGCGTAAGAGCATCCCCTACCATCGAAGCATTATTATTTGATGCTGCTCTAACAAACCAAGGGTTTGCAAGTCCTGCAGCTAAACCTTCTAAGCTACCTACTCCGGGAGCAACGTAACTAATTGCTGAAGCAAATGGAAAGGCTAAGTTTGAATATGGTCCAGGCACTACATTAGTAGCTTCTGTACTTGGTGTTCCAGAGACTTGTGCTGGGCCAGCTCCATCAAAGAAGAATCTTGGTCCCCAAAACTGATTACCACCAACATTAATTCCACCAACATTGTCATCAACATAAGGTATAGTAAAAGGAGCATAATCAGTATTTTCAATAGATTGAGCCATAACTCCAGCCATTATATTTGGATATGAGTTCATTTGTCCGGCCATAAATAATGAACCATCAGTTACACCAGCTGTTATTGAGCCACCCATAGCTACATAGCTACTAAAGTCGGCATCACCAGACGTAACTTCAATATATTGTTCTGCGTAGGGAATGCTATCTTCATCTTCATCACAAGCTGTAAAGACAAGTAATGCCATCGAAAGCAATAGATATTTGTTATTTAAAATTTTCATAATTTAATTATTTAGGTTAATAATAGTAATAAAAGCTTCTAAGGTTAATTTAGAAGCTTTTTTAAATATTTATTATAAGTTGTTAATCGTTAATGATACGTAGTACTGAGAACCAATTAAACCAGAACCGAATGCTGTGAAGTATTCGTTACCACCAAGATTGGCAGCACCAGCTTTTAATACAGTATTAAGTTTAGGTAATTTTAAGCTAACTTGTGCGTCAAACACATGTTCAGAAGGAACTTCACCTTCACCGAAAGTTGCTTCCCAATAGAATTCACTATTATATCTCCAAGCTACATTGAAACCAAAGTTTTTAAAAAGTTCAGTTTTTCCAATTTGACCTTTAATCTTGTGCTCTGGTGTATTCCAGTTAGTAGCAAAATCAGGATTAGCTTCTTCATCAAAATCTAATATAGATTTAGTGTAGTTACCGCTTACGTCAAAACCAAGAATCTTAGTTGTAACTCCGATAGCACCACCCCAAGATTTAATTTCTGCAGTAGAGTTTGTATATACACTATAAGTTTCATAATCTCCATTTGCGATCGCTAAAACAGATAAAGCCCCATCACCAACAGATCCATAATATGGAGTTAAAACTGCTTGAGTATTAATAAAGTTTGAATACTCGTTTTTGTAAACACTCATGTCAACAGAAAAGTTTCTTGATAATCTACCTCTATATCCAAACTCCATAGATCTAACTTCTTCCGGCTTTACTAATTCTACCCCAGAAGCTTCTAACAAAGCAGGATTTCCTGTAGCAGCAAAAGCTTGAACTGAAGCAACTGAAAAAGAGTTGTCAAATGCACTATTACCATTTAAAGTAACTGTTGCAGGAAGGCCTAATGCCTGTCCATTTGCACTTACACCATAATCTCTATTCCAAGCATCTAAACTAGCAGGAGAAGACCCAAGCAATCTTGCTCTACCCACATCAAGACCTATAAATAAATCCTGTGTAGAAGGGTTTCTAAATCCAGTTTGAAAACCTACTCTAAAGTTATGATTTTTATATTCACCAGCTTGGTAAGATAAAGATACTCTTGGAGTAACTTGTCCATCAAAAAACTCGTTTTTATCATATCTTGCAGCAGCAGTTAATGTCAATCTTTCTTCATTCAAAAAGCCTTTTACAAGTTGAGTGTAAACGCCCGTTTCTGAGTAGTCAATAGCCCCATCATAATCAGTGTAAATAGTACCTGATGAATTTAGTGAATATTGTCTGAAAGATCCACCAACTTGTAGATCAGCCCAATCTACTTGGTCTTGAAAATTATAGTTCCAATCGCTATGGTATATTTTTGAATTATCTTGGAATTTAGCCCCTGTAGTTAAATCAGGATCATTTACTACTGTTTCAAAAGCAGCAAGGTACTCTGGAGTTCCAGGAAGTAATCTTCCAGTATCAGCAGCAGCTCTACCAGCAGCATGAGCTTGCGCTTCTGTAGCTCCACCAAGAGTTGCGCCAGCAAATCCATTTACGTAGGTACCAAACCATGTATTGTCATCTTTCCAGCTTCTATTAATATTAATAGCAGTAAAGTTCATATCATATGAATCACCAGCATTATCTTCAGTTACATAAGCTCTTACAAAGAAGTTATCGTCCTTTACTTCTAATTTGTGTTGACTCATTGTAAAGTTTTCAATTCCATATCTGTTTGTCCCTTGGTAAACTGTTTGTCCAGTTCCCCATTTACCAATGTATGAAATTTCAAAATTATTTTCAAAAGGTCTGTAGTATAAACCCCAATCTGCTTTCTTACTCTCCGCAACGTGATCAGTTAAATCTACTTCTCTATATCCAGTTCTACTTACTACTTGAGATGGAATAAGAGCATCAATTCCTGCAGGAGCAATACCCAATGCAACTAATGTTTGCGCAACTCCTTTAATATCCGTAGCAACCTCATCACCATAGATGTTAATACCATCATGGTCGTAATCTGCTCTAGTTAAACCTCTACCAAGTTTATCTTCTTCACTATCAGCGATCCAATCTGTCCCAAGTAAGTATCCAAAGTTTGCTTTAATAGCAAGCTTGTCACTAAACTTATGTCCAAAACGAATACTTAAATCTCTGTAAGTATTGTCTCCGGCAGCTTCTTGTGAAGTTATTCCTTGTTTATATTGTCCACTTAACCCTGTATGGTCAAATGGATTTTTACTTGTCATTAAAAGAATACCATTAAATGCATTTGCTCCATAAAGGGCAGATGATGCACCAGGTAATAATTCAACGCTTAATACATCCGTTTCAGTCATCCCAAGTAAATTACCTAATGGGAAATTTAAAGCAGGAGCAGAATTGTCCATTCCATCCACTAATTGTACAAATCTAGTGTTTGCAAATGTTGCAAAACCTCTTGTATTAATTGCTTTAAAAGTTAAACTGTTAACGTTAATGTCAACTCCTTTCATGTTTTCTAGTCCATCATAAAAATCAGCAGATGCAGTGTTTGCAATTTCTTTAACACCAAATCTTTCAATTGTTACTGGAGATTCGAATATTCTCTGTGGAGTTCTAGATGCCGAAACAACAACCTCATCTAAAAAAGTTCCATCTTCCAGTTCAAAATTAACTGTTCCTGAAGAATCAACATTTTGTGATGATGATTGAAAACCTACCATACTTGCTGTTACTGAAACTGTTCCTTCAGAATCAACTGTAAAAGAATAGTTTCCATCAAAGTCAGTTTGAGCTCCAGAAGAAGTTCCATCAGCAATGACATTAGCGCCAGTAAGTGGTTGACCATTTTGATCAGTTACGTTTCCGTTAATTGTGGTTTGTGCATATGAAATGACACAAAAACACATCATAAAAATTTTAAGAATTGTTCTCATAATTATTAGTTAGTTTGTTTTATAAGTACACAATATATGTATATAATCTGTTAACTCAATGTAAATTTGGCAAAAAAAGACATTTAAATCATTATAATATTTA
>ERZ891134.1308-NODE-1308-length-17445-cov-7.008223_pt1 | contig 17445 bp, 19 predicted proteins | sample MGYA00520888_ERZ891134 | MGnify/ENA primary metagenome ERZ891134 (study PRJEB32303, sample SAMEA104408692) | aquatic metagenome | biome: Brackish water; feature: Coastal; material: water | place: Baltic Sea | collected 2014-10-23 | depth 10 m ... | reverse complement strand
TCATGTCTCGGGGGTGGTCATTAGGCTGCCTTCACTCGGACGGGGGTTGCCGACAGGTAGCGGTTCCAGAACTGCGCCGTGTTTAATTCGTTCGATGTTGCGTACCTAATAGCGATCTGCGTACTAGCGGCTAGCCCTGTTCTAAGCCTTGTCCCGCTAATGGATCCACTGGCTCCGTCTGTTGCGGATGTTGTTATGGAAAAGTCTGTGAAACTCCAGCCAGTCGCGCCATCCGACGCAATCCAGAAGAAGCACCCGCCGAGGTTTCCACCAAGAGAGTTGAGACACATGGCGCTTCCCTGCAACTTGTAGTCGCCTGCAAGCGGAACCGTGACGTATGGGCCACTGAGGTCTGCGGCAGTCTTGGATGAGGTGGTCACACCTGTTCCGTATTGGGCGTTAGTTCCAGCCTGACCGCTTAGCGGAGACCCACCAATAAACTTCCACGGGTACGTCCCGATCCCGTCGTAGTACAGGTTCCAGTAAACACCATTAGTTATATCAGCCGCGTAGATTACTATGTCCCCAACTGTCGGATTGCTTGGTAACTCCTGAACGACAGGCGGGGTCCAGAAAGGCTTGAGGCTAGTACCTTGTTCTACGATCTTGGATACGCGGAACTGAATAGCATCCATTCCGCGTTGAGAAGTATCGCCGCCGATTCTGGCCGAATTTACGTTGCAGTAGCCATTGACGCCAAAAGTGTGGACACCGGCAGTTGGTGTCATCCTCATTGACAGATGCAACGGGTTGAGGTCGTAACCAGTTCCGTCGTTCTGCTGATACGCCCAGTGGCCGTTGCCGGAACCAGTACGCGCACCGTCGTACACAAGGCCGAGGCTAAACCATGACGCCGCGCTAAATGGGTCCGGGTAGGCCATTGGTGAATACAACTCCACAAGCACCGGAGAACCGTCGCAAACAACGCTGATGTTTGGCACCACGTTTGCGGTGCCGGACGCAAATAAGTCGGTAATCGAAACTTCGTCCACAACAGAAGTTGATGCCAACTCCACCAGTCCACCGGGAACAACAAATGAGCCAGACCTTCCTCCGATGCTACTCATTTAATCTTCCTCTGTAAAATAGGAGATTAGTTGGCTTCCTGAAGAGGAAACAGCGTAAATTGGTGAGTTTGGAGACTTGTCAATAATAAAGGTTTGACTTGGAGCCAGCCTTGCGCCTGTGTACTCTGCAATATTAGTTGACCCGCCAATCCAAACATAGTCAGTACCTAAGTTCTGAATAAGAATGGTGCGGCGAGTATCAGAAGCGGCAAGAACAGTTCCTACGGCAGTCCCGATAGATGCGGAGCCGTTAGTGATTGTGGCCCCTCTTTCAATTGTCTTAACTGTGTTTACTACGATTGGTGCGCCCATTATATTGTAATCCTATTCACGAATCCGCCAACGTTAACTACGCTAGTAACATCGGCATATGCTTTAATAACTAGGCTGTTCTGTAACAAGAACGAGGGTACAAGTTCAATCAGACCCACATTTGGAGGTAGAGTAAATGAAACTTCATTACTTGCTCCGGTTCCACCATATTCAATGGTTACTGTTACGTCTCCGGTGTGATAATTTGTTGCAAAAAGATGAACTTCATCAAGGTTGTCGCTGCCACCAACAGCGGTGTGAATTGTGTCGGCACTTCCTGTTCCGGTGCCTGTTACTTGAATGAACCTTCCGTTAGTAGAGCCGGAAAGTAAAATCTTAGAAATAGAAGCCATTATCCGTATACCTCATTGTTAAGTTTTACCGCTAGTGCGAAATCATCGTCCTGTACATTAATGCCCGCTGAGACATTAAAATAACTATCAATTGTGATGGTTCCAGCACCGGAACGATAAATAAATGCATCAGCACTCCCTGAGCCATCTCCAAAGGCTACTGTGCCTCCAGCGTTGACTGAAAAACGAGGATAAGTATCGTCGTCGTCCTTCATCTCTAGATTGCTGTCAGTTAGAGCAGTACCTTGCAAAAGAGACTGATCTGGGTGAAAAGCGTGGTAACGGCTGGTTACTGTACCGTTAGAGTCTTCAACTTTAATGTCATAGACGCCGATTTCCAGATAGCCTTCAATCTGCCCTGTAGCAGTTGTAGTTGTAGGATTGGCAATTGTCCCTGCACCAGCCGCTGCATCATAGATAGTTGCATCTGCTGAACCGGGAATTACATAGATAGTAGCAGTAGCGCCGTAAACTGCGTTACCGTGAACATCCTGTACAGTTTTGTTGATTGGACTTCTTAAAATAGTTGATGGCATTTTTTATTCTCAATTCATTTATTAATATTTCGTATATCAGGGTTCTATAGTGGCCTAACTAAGCGTAATTCTGATAATAAACGTCCAAGTCTCTCCGGGCTGTTTTGTGCCCATATATGTAGTCTTTCTATTAAGAACACGAGAGGTTGAAGCGGTTCCGTTTGTAATACCCCACTCATTCCAATCAAAGTTTGCCTCAGCACTCTCAAATACACTAACGAACTCAACTGTTGAATTTGCAGTAGCAGTTCCATCTGTGTGTTGAGGATATCCGGGCTGCATCGTTCCGTATGTTCTGTACGCATCTGCTGACCCAATTTGACCGCCCTGAAGATCTACTTGGGATGCAGCAACGGCGACGTTTGATGTTCCGACTGCTATTCTTGAATTTGTTGCATCATAGTAGGACAAATAAGCATCTGTTCCAGCAGACCCATTCCCTAGCATAAACTGCCACATTGCAGCAGCACCTTGATGCAAAAGCAAATTGCCCTTTTCTTTTAATACTTCATAAGGCTCAATCATCTGATCTTGAACGATCTCAATTGAATCTGCCTTATATTTACTGATTTCCCATTCTACTTTCCAACCAAAACTTTCGTCCATGATTACTTCCTATAGTATGCGATCATTGAATCATTTGGAGAGGGTGCAGTTTCCAAGGTAATAGTTTGATCAGAAACTACATAGTCTCCAGCCGTGCCCGGAGTCATGAGAAGACCTCCAACAAACAGTCTGAGGCTTTCAGCAGGTGACGGGGCATATGCTAAAGTGAAGGTTATGTTTGCGCTGTTTTTAGTTCCTGATGGTATTTCTCCATCAACAAAAGTTGCCATATCTGGGATTGATGTTGGAAGATAAGCAGTTCCATTAAAGATGAGTGCTTGGCCTGCTGTTGCTGAACCACCTGAAAGAATATCAACAGGAAGTCCTGCTGTTCCAATATCTGCGCTGCCAATGTTTAGTGGACCTAATCTGTCCTTTGGTACTTTTGAATAACTCATTTAATTGCCTTCCACCCGATTCCGATCTGTAGGCTCTACTCTGGGTGGTCTACGATCTGGGTAATAACTCGGTCCTCTTGAGGGGCTTGGTCCCCTGACTACTCTTTTAAAATCAGAAGTCATTCCCTCTGCTTTGACAAGATGAGGCTCTAATGGCCCGGTAGTATGTAGATCATATGTAACGATTGTGGTTACATCGTCAGAATACATTACTGTTCCTACTTGATTCTCCCTAATCCAAACATCTGCATCTATTTGCAAATCTGGAGTTGGCCCGCTTTTACCGGGATTAACAGTAGGATCGGTCGGATGATCCTGTGGACGATACTCCACCACAGTTCCCTTAACCTGAACTAAATTCTTTACATACTCTCCGCTTTTAAATGCACTCATCTCTTATATTAAGTCAAAGTCTTAGAACAAAAATGAGGCTCCCGAAGGAGCCTCATTTTCTACCGATATTATCAATTTACTAATCTACAGGCGTTTCAGTTGGGGTAACGTTTGTGTCTGAAACAACCGGGTCGTCTACAAACAATTCCTGATTGTTTGAAACGTCTGCGGTAATCGCAACTCCATTGGTGGAATACGCCTCAGCGGAAGCAAGTTGTACCTTAGTGTTAGCAAAGTACGAACGAGCGGCTGCGGTGATTGCCTGAGCAAGTGCTGAAATCACACCTGCAACGGTTGCAATCCAGAAACCGTACTTGTCTGAAACCTCAGTCGGGAGACTTCCCGTAAGAGTTGTCAGAAAGGTGGCTACTGAAAGCAGTCCAGCAGTTACAGCGGTAACAATACCAGTGATAGTAACTGGTCCCCAACCTACACGGACATTTGGTGTCTGATCCATTTAATCTCCTAAGTTAATTAACTGTTTTACTAAAACGACGCAATCTTCTACCGATACGCTTCTCAAGAATTCTTTGCGCCTTGTTTCTTTCTTCTATTTTACTCCATGGCCCGTAATAACGCAAGTCGCCAATGCGAATAAAGTATCTTTTATTTCTTCCTTCGCCACTACTTACGGGAGCAGGGTTGGAGCCACCGAAACGAGGACCGTTCTTAATCTTATTAAGAGTCTTGTCCCGACTTTCTTTCTTCTTCCATCTAGCAATCTTACCATCTACAGTAAGAAGTTTCTGTACGGCTCCCAAGTCTTCCAAGTAGTACTTACGACGGGCAGTAGATGGAACAAAATCTTCGGCAATTGCAGGAGGAATGATGATGGTATAACCCTTAACAGCACGCCTACCAGTCTCTACTCTATTATTCTTATTGCCCTCAATTGTTGATACGGTTCCATCTTTGTTATCCATCACTACAATGGCAACGTGGATTCCACAGTTCACCCAAAGTGAACCCGGTGGGATTTCACTAACTCCATCCCACTTATAATTCTTACCCTTTACGCAAATCTGCTTCGTGGCTGGGTGACAAATTCCATTATCGCTGACACCAGCCTCGGAAAACATTGCATCTGCATACATTCCACACCAAGGCTCTCCTTTAAGTCCCCAGCGTGCTTCCCACTTATCAATCTGAGGGCTTCGGTTTGAACCGTCTGGAACTTCCTTAACCCCAATATATGAAGTGGCTTTTTTAACTACCTTTTCACCATTTGTCATATTTAAATCCTTTTATGGAATCATAAAGCCGAGTACTAAACCTAATATAGCACCGACCATAGGACCTATCATAGCAGCAATTACTGCCACTGTCAAGGCTCTTCTATAATTTCTATCGCCTTCATTATCTGTTTTCTCTTCAACCATTTTCTTTTCAGTCTGTTGCAACTGAAATTTTAATTGATCTATTTGTAATGATTGAATTTCACTCTTTAGATTTTCGATGTTGTCTCCTAACAAAGTAAACTTCTCATCTAACGATATTATCAGATTATCGAAAGCATCTCTGCTCTCTTGTCTAAAATCTTCAAACTCTCTATAATTTACAAATTGATTATTTTCAGGGAAACTACTTGCCATTTCCGATCCTCTTCCATTTGTTTACTTTTTTGTTAGAAGAATTTCTTTGTTCTCCAAAAGGAGGGGGCAAAGGAACTCCGCTATTCGGTGCTGGAGCAAAATCGGGTTGTTGCTCAGGCAAATTACCTACCTGAGAAACATCTTGTTGAGCAACTTCATAGTTAGGAGCATCAGGCTCAAAACTATATGTCTGACTCGGATCAAACTCAGCGCCAAAGTATCCAATTGGTAGGGATCTTGACTGCCATAGTAGCGCCATAACATGAGAACAGGGTCTTCCTTCAAACTTTGCAAACTGCCTAGTTCTACCCCAAGCGTACTGACCCCACTTACAATCACAATTCCAGTGTGTAATTCTGTTTGCGTTTGGGTCTTGTCTATATATTACTGCTTCGTAAATTCCAGTATCACCCTGTACAGTTCCTTCAACTACATTTTCACTGTTGGTATTTACGACAACTTGACCGCTATCTTTCAGGCGCTTTGCCTTCATCTCTACATCGCGCCACGCTGCTTCTTTTCTTATTTCTTTGTGAATCTCTATAATTGCAGTTTTTACATATGAAGAAGTTTTATAAAAATTCCTTAAGAAAGTAGAAAGATTTTGTTTTGTGTTCATCTCTGGGCTGTCCATAACAACATCTGTTAGGTGCTTTATAATCTGACCGACTTGAGGGCCACTGTCAATTCCCAGAAGATCCATGATTTCATTACCCTTAAGAGCAAGGTCTTTTGGCCCAAAGGCGTTTTGAGCCTCATGCTCTGAATTAATAAGTTCTCTCATCGAATCAATAGTCATTCTTGTTGCGTCTTCGTTGCCCTTGCTCATATGATCTGATTCTTTAAGATCTAATAAATTGTGGGCTACTTCATGTGAACCCGCTTGGTTCAGGAACTTTCTTGCACCCTTTGGAGAGTTGAATGGAGCAAACATATGATTTTGAATTAGTTGTTTGATCCTTGCAATTCGATTGGTGGGGAAGCGAAGTCTTCTGAGAATGTCTTCTGCCATCTCTGCCCCTACATTCTCGTGATCTTTTCCTTCACCTTTATCATTTCTATAATAATGACCTACGCCGTTTTCGTCTACCCACATAGCATCTGGCTTTCCAATATCATGGAAAAGCGCAGCAATTCTTAAGTCCACATCTCCGCTTCTGTGAGACATATTTTTAAGAGCCGTTAAAAGATGCGTGCCGAGGTCGTATTTGTGATGGGGGTTTTTTTGATCAAACTCAAACGTCCCATGCAGTTCAGGAAGAAAATGTTCTAAGACACCCGTTTTATAAGCCATCTCAATTGCATCATGAGGATGTGACCCTGATAGAATCTTTTCTAGTTCTGCTCCTATGATTTCTGGAGACACATTTGAAAGATAAGGAGCATGGTTTCGCATCTTGCTTTTTGTATCTTCGTCAGGTTGAAGGCCGTGTTTGCTAATTGCAGTGAGTGCCCTTAATGTCCTTGAAGAATCGTCTTTAAAAGAGTTGTCACTAATTACTCTTAGAAGCCCTCTCTGAGCGTCTTCAACTCCGTTTAAGGGGTCTATAACTTCTCCGGTCTTCGCATTAACAGCAATTGCGTTTGCAGTAAAATCTCTTCTCTCCAAGTCTCTCTCTATACTAATAGAGGGATCACTTTTAATTTCCCAGTCTTTATTTCCTTCGCCAACTTTAGTTTCTGTTCTTGGCAAAGCAATCTCTACTTCTTCTCCTTGGTAGGAGAAACGATATACAGGAAACTGTTTTCCTGTTTTATTAAGTTTTGAATTTGGGAAGTCGCCCAAGACAGACTTGATCGTATTTTCATCTACTTTTGCAACAACATCTAAATCTTTTGGCATTTTTTCAAGAAGAACATCTCTTATTGCCCCACCTACGATATATACTTCCCCAAACGGAGATAGCAGTTCTATCGCTATGTTAGCAGCAGGATTGTTCTTTACAAGCCTTAGAATTATATCACCTAAATTATCCATTTAAAAATCCTTCGTCTGGGTCAAGTGATTGCGACTGATCACGATGGGGGTTGGAGTTCTGAGGGCTAAGAGTATTTTTATCACGATTTGTTTCCCATAGTTCATATTCAAGTGATGATGGCTCTGGGGGTATATCAAAAAAATCTAATTGGTCTTTTGGTTGCTTTAGAGATTGCAGACTTAACTGATGAGCAAAATATTCTAAATTATTCAAGGAATTTTGGATATATTTTTTTGTATGATCTATATGAGATATATAAGAGCCGTATGGTGGAATACCACTTCGCTCGGCCCCCGTTCTTATTGACGCTAAATAGAAACTACGCAGGGCTAACTCAAGATCAGGCCTCAGAATCATTGCGTTATGCACCCTAGATCGCTGGTCTTTTTGCACATAGCCAGTCGCTAACAACCTCTCTTCTCCTTCGTGAGTCGGCGTTCCTTGTTGCCAAGAGTGGTTCCTAGCCTCTATAATTTCATCAATTATTCCTAATAGCATTTTTCCATAGTTAAAAACTTCTGTAACGTCTTCCAAATTATTTCTATCTTTGCTATTCCCGTCAATAACCGGGATTTGAGGTTCATAAAGAGTTTGTTGATTTTGTACAAATGCAAAATCATTTGATTCGGCTATTTCAAAATTTGGATCATAAGAACTTTCACCAAAGTTTTTAAAATAACTATAACTTCCCGGTTTTATTTCTAGTGCATCAGCGATGATATCTTGATCATTAAAGTCTTCTACAGTAATATATAAATCGTTAATATCATTATCAGAAGATGTTTTTACATCTGTTAAAGCCTTTTTGACTAAAGTAAAGAATCCAAAAGCGACTTGAGAGGAAACACTATTATCTTTTTCTAAATTAGAAATTCTTTTATCTAGATAAAAATTGATTACACCCAAACTATTAGAATTTGCTACTTTTACTAGACCAAACCAAGTCGCACAATTTTGTAAAACCTGTTTATCTTGAATTAATGATGCCCAACTAATTCTATAAAATTCGCTTGATAAATCAAACCCTCCTATTGCTTCGTCTGGATCTTCCCAAACTTGCCATCGCTCTAAAGATGCCACTTGTTCAAATAACTCATCTTCGGAATCTTCAATATATTGAATTAGTAGATTCACAGAGGGTAACTCATTAATCATTCCCGCAACAATATAAATATAAATTTCATTATTAAGATCATCATATTCAGGATCTGTATAATATCCATCAACTAGTTGTTCAAGGCTAATAGATGGATTGATCCTATCAACCTCTTGTAGCCAATTAAAACCTTCCTCAACTGACGGAAGGTCCGGTAAATCAAAATGTTCAGACCATTCTACCTCTAATTCTATCTCGTTTGCAGGTGGAGGTTCTAACTCATAATTCCAGTTACTTCCAGTTCTGGATTCCTCATCTTCATCAAACCAGTGGTGCCCCGCTCCATACCCCGCAACTGCTTTCATATCCTTCTTTTCATCATCAGGTAAATCTTTAATATAATCTTCATGTTGTTCTCGCGCATGATCTATATCATCTGCTTCATAAAACAATTCTTTTCCATTTGCCATTCTTATAACGTATCTATTGGGATTTTCACTAGTTCTTTGAAAACTTTCCTGACTAAAAAAGCCGTTAAGTATTCTTTTAATATGAGGAAGAAGGGGGTGGTCGTGTGGTCCATACGCTTCTGCGACATATTGACTATCACGACTCATTTCAATACTTGCTCTAGGCATTCCATTGGGGTCACGGACAGAATAAACTTTATTCATCTCTTCTTCTCTTCTCTGATAATGGGGCTGTTGTTCGCTTCCAATGCAGTGATTCATAAGCAAACCTTCTAGCCACATATCCTCAAGACTATCAACTTCGTTAACTGTCCACTTACCGGGAGTTACATTATAAGGATTTCCCTTTTTAAATGTCTCTTCGTAAACAGCCCCACCATCAAAAGCAAATTCTCCACTTTTAAGTTTCCTAACGTTTTCTTTGTACTGTTCTCTTTCTTTTACAAGGTTTAGTATTCTAGATATTTCTTGCATTATCTGACCCCAATCACCAATTTGTCTAATATCTGTTGGGAAAGAGATGTTATATTCTTTGACTATTCTTTCGATATCCTTGAGATGTAGATAAGTTAAAATTTTACGAAATTGATCATATTCATTAGTTAATGTATCATCTAGACTTATTTTCAACTTATTAAAAGTTTCTTCAGGTCTTTCATTAGACGGGTCTATTAAATTAAAAAAGTTTTTTCTATCCTTTTCATATGTATAACGACCCTCACCAAATTGGTCTATTGCAAACTCGGCTGTTTCCTTTGCCGGGTTTTCTTTATAGGCATTATAAAATACGCGACTTGGCAGCGATAGTTGTCGAAGAAAACTTTGTAAAAAGGGTACTGCGTAACCATACTTTTGTTCTAACGCTGGATAAGAAGTTGTGTCAGCGTCACCGAGAATCTTTTCAATCCCCTTGCCGAAATTGTCAGTTGCAAACAAACGATATACTTCTTGATAATCATAAACAAGGTTTTTATAGTTAGATTTTTCTATTAATTCACGATATGCGAACGATGGATAATCTCTTTTGTATGGAATTAGAAGAGTTTCTGAAAACTTTTCATCATTATCTAAATGATTGTTTTCTCTTATTCTATCTTTGACTAGTCGGATGGCACTTTGCAAATATTTAATATTTTTACTTGTCAAATTAACTACCGCTTCACCCTCAGAGTCGTTGGCGTTGTCAGATAAAAGTTTGAGTAATTGTTCTCTTTCAGAAGAAAACCTTTTTGACCATCTTTGGTTAGGGTTAAATTCTTGTTCGATAACCTTTTCATAAATCTCTTTCACACCCTGACCACGTTTTTCTTCTTCATCATCAATTGATACTGTCGAAGTTTTTGTAAAATCTTCGAAACTAAGAGATTTATAATAATCTTTTACTGCGTTTTTATTTGCTTTTGCAAAAGAACAGTTACAAGGATGGCCCATGTTATTTAGATGGTCTGGTGGCTTATTTTCCATTGACTCAATAAGTCCAGCCGCATACTTCTCAGCCATATCTTCAAAAATAGATGTTTTTTTAACAGAAATCTTTTGTCCGATATTTCTTAAGCGATCAAATGTACCATTGTTGTCCAAGAACTTATATATTACGTTCCCTTCGCTGTAGTCCCCATATTGAATTTGATCTTCTTTTCTTTTTGCGTGGGCATCTTTGTACATCTTCTTGGCTTCTTCATAGTGATGATGATCAATCAATGTATTTATTTTATCTGATATCTGAACTCCTGCGAGTACCCAGTCAGGCTTTTTTTCCATAACGTTGTGTGCATAACTTCGCTTAGGAGGAAGAACCCATTCATTATCTTCAAAGTCCCAAGCACTTCTTAGGCCAAGAATGAACAAGTCTTCAATATCTACACCAAAGGGTTGGACAAAATGTTGATATTGGTGACGAGTCCTTGGGAAAAACGATCCATCCAGAGACTCCAAAACAATGGCAATGAGTTCTGCACGATCTTCTTCTTCAAACTCATCAGCATCACAAACAATTGAGATATCTACATCTGAGGTTCTAGAATACTGATATGTACAAAGCGACCCTGTAAGATAAAAACGGAAAGCATAGGGATTAAAATTGTTTTGACGAAACACTTCTCTAACATGATTAAGATGGTATTTAAAGAACCCCTCTTTGGGAGTGGTCCCGTTAAACACATCTTGATCTAGTGTATCGTGGATTGGATCTAAAATATTAGAAGTCTTACTTAACATTTCTCTTCTTTATTTCTTTGTAATTTTTTTCTATCTTTTTAATTCTTGTATAATAATCAGGAATTTCATCTAGATGGTCTTTTGCGATTTCTTCCCAAACTTTAGGATCATTGCCAACTGTATCTTTGTGTTCTTTTTCTACTTCGATACCCTTCTTAAGTTCTTCTGAGTCGTACTTACTCCACTTAGAATTTTTTCTTTCATATTCTTGCTCTTCTTCCCAATCACTCTTCATGCTCTCATAAATTTCTTCCCAATTAATCTTTGATTCATCAAGCCAATGATTAGCAATGTCAGTTGGCTCAGGCTCACCCATTAGTCCATAAACTATGCTTTTCATCTTTTCTACATACTCTTCTTGAGCATAAGGATCATCTGGATATTTACGCTTTGCGTCTGCTTGCCAATCTTCTAGATCATGTTGAAGTTTCGTTTCAATTTCTTCTTCATCTGTCATAGATTGAAAATCTTCTAGTAGATTTTGATTATAAGGAGCGACCACCATTTGAATTGCATGATTAACAAATTCTTCAAAAGGATCTCCGTCAGCAATCATTTTTCTAAAGTGCTTATATATCTCATACTCATTATCCATCATGAGTTTGGTGTTCCAAGTTTCCCAATTAGTCCAGCCATTATAATCTGCAACTTTTTTCCATTTAGACTGTACTGCTACTCCCCCACCGAATTTGGAATTAAGAACTTCTGTTATTTTATTCCAATTAAGTGAAGCCTCGTCTACAACGTGATCTGTAACATCCACAGGCACTCCGGTTTGAAACCAACGATCCATCATTCCGTTGATAAGATCCATTTGTGTTTCTTGGTCTGGAGGGTTAAGATATCTTGAATATTCTTCAATATAGTTAAACACTTCTTCTTCACTAAGATTTTTCCACTCTTCAGGCCGAGATGGAAAGTTGTCGGGGAAGAACTTATCCATGATGCTGGAGTTCCAGTCTGCTAAAAACGGCAGCAGCAGATTTCTAACGTCTTCTGGCCTTGGGTTGCTTTGTACAAACCTTTCCAGCATAGGAACGGCTTTAGCCCCCATTTGATCATCTATCATTTCTCCCACAATGCTCAAAAACTTTTGTTCTTGTGCTGAGACTTTAACTTTTGTTTCTTTTTTTACCGGAGATGTATTCACTATTTCTATCCTATCACGTTTTATTTCTTTATCTGGCTCTGATGCCCGCCATAACCTTAAAAAATAATCTAAGTTTATTGGAACGTTAATGCCTTTACCATATAAAGTGATGGATTTCCCGGCATCGAAGTAGTCACCCATGATATAATCATCTTCTAGGGGTTTTTCAAAGTCAAAACTATTGACAAAATGAATCCTATCTTGATCAAGATTCCAAATGAATTTATTATCCATATTACCAGTTCTATAGCGTAGATATCTATATCTTAAGGCTTAGAATAATCGTTTTATTTAGTGAAAAGGAGAATGATAATGTTTAATATCCCATATACAAAAGTAAGTGAAAACGCAAAAGTTCCAGAGAAGGCAAATAAGGGAGATGCTGGCCTAGATCTGTTTGCAACAGAGTCAACAACTCTTTATCTTGGAGTCACTGAGATGGTTGGAACAGGGATCTCTATTGCCATTCCATACGGCTACTGTGGTTTTGTTCTTCCAAGGTCTTCTATGGGGAAGCGAGGAATCATTATTCCGAACTCACCCGGACTCATTGACTCTGGATACCGTGGAGAAGTAAAAGTTCTTCTCTTGAATCTTTCGGATCAAATCTATAAAGTAGAAGAGGGAGACAAGATTGGGCAACTGCTTGTCATGCGTCCTGAGATAATTTCGATGGACGAAATTAGCAATTTGCCACCTTCTGTTGATGAGAGAGGGGTCAGTGGGTTCGGATCTTCGGGAAAGTAAGATCTTAATAATATTTGATTACTTAGATATAAAGTGTACTTCGTCTTTTAAAGGAGCATAGAAAATGGTAGAAGAAAATAAGCAGGAAAAGTTCAGTCCGTCTGGTCTGGGAGAAACAATCTTCAAGGAGAGGTACGCTAGAAATTCAGACGAGACTTGGGAAGAAGCATGTAGGCGAGTTGCCAGTCACATTGCTGATGCGGAAACAAATGGCAAGGTAAATAAGTATGCAGAAAAGTTCTACGAGGAACTTGTTTCAAATAGGTTTATGCCCGGTGGTCGTATTTGGTATGGTGCCGGTCGTCCGAAGGGGCAGTTGCTTAACTGTTTTGTTATCCCAGTAGATGATTCCCGCGAAGGCTGGGGAAAGATGCTTTATGACACCACTGTTATTTCAGGACTAGGCGGGGGCATCGGTGCTAACTATTCAAAGCCTCGCCCAAGAGGTTTTGCAATTAAGGGGACTGGCGGTGTTTCCACTGGGGCAGTATCTGCTATGAAGATGCAAGATGGTATCGCTAATGAATTGCGTCAAGGTGGCGGGCGTCGTGCTGCTCTAATGCAGTGTCTTAATATCAATCACCCAGACCTAGAAGAATTTCTTCACGTTAAATTGGACAGGCAGGAACTAGAAAACGCCAACATCTCTGTTGTGCTTAATATGCCAACAGAAGAGTTTGTTCGACTTGTACAAGAAGACGGAGACATTATCCTTGAGTTTAATGGTTTGCCTACAGGTGAAACTCTTAAGGCAAAAGAAGTATGGGAAACTCTTGTAACTAACGCTTGGAATTCTGGTGAGCCGGGAGTTCTTAATGGACACCTTGCAAACAAGATGAACAACATCGCTTACTATGAGGAATTGATTTCTACCAACCCTTGTGGTGAGATTTGGCTAGGTGCTTACGATTGTTGTGATCTTGGCGCTATTGTTCTTCCTCGTTTTGTCTTTGATGGAGAATTTGATTGGGATCTTTTTGACGCTTCTATTCGTCTTGCTGTTCGATTCCTAGATAACGTTCTTGACGTTAATCACTTCCCTCTTCCAGAGATTCAAGAGAAGTGCCACTTAAACAGAAGGCTTGGGGCTGGCGTCATGGGGCTTCACACAATGCTTCTGAAACTGGGTCTTCGTTATGACTCTGAAGAGGGCTTTGCGTTTGTTAATAAACTTCTTGAGTTCTACAAGAACGTTGCTTACGATGCTTCTTGCACCCTCGCCGCAGAGAAGGGTCCCTTTCCCGGTTTTGATCGTGAGAAGTATCTGCAAGGTGGATTTGCTAAGACTCTTAAGCGTGGCATCCGTAACAAGATTAAGGCTCATGGTCTTCGCAACTGTGCATTAATGACAATTGCTCCTACTGGGACTACCTCTATGGTTTCTGGAGTAACAAGTGGTATCGAACCTTTGTTCGCTCCAGTTTATTGGCGTCGCTACCGTGTTAGTGACGAGAAGGGGCGCGATCAGAAGAAGCAAGAACTAGTAATCACAGATGAGTTTAAGGAGTTTGGTGAGATCGCTGTTGGGGCTTACGACATTCCAGTTGAGGCTCACTTTGAAATGCAAAAGATTGTTCAATCACACATTGACAACGCAGTTTCAAAGACGATCAATCTGCCAAAGGAATATCCTCTGGAAAACCTAAGCGACATTTGGCTTAAGTACCTTGACTCATGCAAGGGCACAACCATCTATCGTCAGGGATCTCGTGGAGAAGAACCGCTTGAACACATTCCTGTTGCTGAGGCTAAAAAGATTATTGAAGAGCAAGGTATTGTCTTTGAAGGAGGGACTAACTTTGCAGAACTCAATTCTCTGGAGTGTGTTGGTGGAGTTTGCGACATTCCTGATCTCGCAGAGATTGCATCAGTCTAAATATATGATATAATCATATTATAGACGTTCGGGAGTAGTTCAGAACTCCGTTCCCCTGTGGCGCAATGGTAGCGCGGCACCCTGTTAAGGTGACGGTTGTTGGTTCGAATCCATCCGGGGGAGTTTATTATAAAAGACACAAAGAAAGAATGCCACACATAGAAGTAGAATCTGGTATAATAAATATTAAAGGCGGCTATAGCCAAGCGGTAAGGCAATAGGCTTCCATCCTATGATACGCGAGTTCGAATCTCGCTAGCCGCTTATTATAAATAATAATAAAAAGAGGGAGAAACATGAACAACGAACGTAAGAAGAACACAGATCTTTCAAAGGGAAACCCGGAGATTATTCATTCCGACAAGACAGCCCAAGACAAGATGCCTGCTGATAAGCGTCCTCGCTTTATCAATGCCCAGAAGTGGGCTGCCCAGATGCAGAAGGAAAGACCTAGCGGGATTGGCTTAAACGGAAACAATTAGTTTATGTTTCTCCCCGTAGTTCAGTTGGATAGAACAACGGACTTCTAATCCGTAGGTCGCAGGTTCGAATCCTGCCGGGGAGGTTTGGGCGATTAACTCAATATCCGGTCCTGTAACTCAGCGGGAGAGTGTCTCTTTTACAAGGAGAAGGTCGCAGGTTCGATCCCTGCCGGGACCATAAAAAGGGGGTTCAAGTCCCTCATCGCCCATAACAACGGAGTGTGGTGGAACAGGTAGACACAGCAGACCTATTTATTTCTTCCGCCGTATGTATGGGTCTGAGAATGGCAATTTGGACAAAGCATTCTTAAATTTTCCAATCTATTGTCTGTTCTAATTCCATTTATGTGATCAAGTTGTAAAACAAGTTCTTGTTCATTCCATCGCGGAGGTAAATTGCATATATAACATTTATTTTTTAACAGTCCTTCTTCAAGAATTCTTTTTTTAAATTGAGAACCGGAATAATATTCACTGTTTTCTACTAATATTTTTTCTATAGAAAACTTTCTATTTCCTCTATTCCAGCCTTGTCCTTTGAAATGAGAAGTATCTAAATTTAATCGTTGAATATGTTTTTTAATATTAGAATGAGTGCCACCAGCAATGGCCAAATTTAAGGCGTGCATGACTTGTGGTATACTGTAACTGTTATTAACAGCATCAATTAATTCTTGATCTGTCCATTTTCTTTGTTTTGACAATGTATAATCTCCTTGGGAGGGTGGTGGAATCGGTAGACACGCGGCTCTCAAAAAGCCGTGCCTTCGGGCGTGAGGGTTCAAATCCCTCCCTTCCTACTATTATGGTAAAGATAACGACGGTTAATATGCGTACACCAATATAATTCACTGGCCCATCGTTCTACAGACTCCTTGGGTGGCTGGTCGTCACAACATATCTTATAAATATGTACGAGGAAGGTTCGATTCCTTCAGGGAGTATATATTAATAGTAAGAACTATGATATAATAATTATAAAGTCGTAATCTGGGTTCGATTCCCAGTGGGCCGACTGCTTAAACACTTAGGAGATAATATGAGTATATATGATGATTTAGAACTTCTTCCTCATAACTTAGATGGGTGGAATGGGAATAGTCCAATATTTCGTAAATTGATTGAAGAAGTCAACCCTACTCATATTATAGAAGTCGGTGCTTGGTACGGTCAGTCTACGATTAATATGGCTAAAATTCTAAAAGAAGACAAAAGAGATTGTAAGATAACTACAGTAGACACATGGCTTGGGGCATTAGAATTCATAGATAAAAATAAAACAAAGAGAGGGGGAGTTCATAACCTTTTGATAAAAAACGGTTATCCACAAGCCTATTATCAGTTTTTATCAAATGTAGTTCACAATGAAGTACAGGATTACATTGAACCATTCCCAAATACATCATTAATTGGCGCAAGATATTTTGCTCAAAAGAATATAAAAGCCGATTTAATTTATATTGATGCTAGTCATGACTACGAAGATGTTTTATCAGATTTAAAAGCATATAGGCCACTTTTGAACGACGGTGGGATTATTTTTGGGGATGATTATCGCCGGGATTGGCCCGGAGTAGTTAAATCAGTAGACGAAGTTTTTCCTTCTGCACAAATAGTTGACAATAACTTCTGGGTAGTAAGAGATTGAAGATAAAATAGTGCTTTTTTATTCATAGGAACGAGCGTTTAATTACAAAGGATTTATGATTATGGTTGAAGAAACTGTGAGCAACGATCAAGATTATCGTCTTATGGACGATCCGGCAGATGAGTTAGAGCGTGCTGTCTCAGACTACCTGCACACAAGTAAAACTTATAAATACTATTTTAGTGCTGCTGCATATCTGGATGCAGAGGAAAAAGCATGGAATAGATTAAAAAATGCGTTTGAAAACCCAGAACTTGAGAAATAACTCGGATTTGATATAATCAAACTAACAGGGCGCATTCGTCTAGAGGTCTAGGACTCGGGACTTTCATTCCCGCAACAGGGGTTCGAACCCCCTATGCGCTATTACTATTTAAAAATAAAAATAGGAGGAATAAATGGCAAGAGCAAAACATCGGTGGCGTAGACAACGTGATCAAATGTGGGCGCTAATAAATAAAGTTGAACGTCAAAGAAAGCACCAAGAAATGCTAGAAGAGCATAAAAATATTAAAAAGGCTGG
>ERZ891134.1303-NODE-1303-length-17498-cov-6.987273_pt1 | contig 17498 bp, 13 predicted proteins | sample MGYA00520888_ERZ891134 | MGnify/ENA primary metagenome ERZ891134 (study PRJEB32303, sample SAMEA104408692) | aquatic metagenome | biome: Brackish water; feature: Coastal; material: water | place: Baltic Sea | collected 2014-10-23 | depth 10 m ... | reverse complement strand
TCAAAGACCGCCGCGTTCTGCGTGCCAACATTCGTCACACTCGCAGGAGTGCCATTCTCAACAGTCGTCGTTGAGCCAGCATCAACAGTCGCGCCATTCACCAAGTCAATCTGCGCATCCAACTGCGACTTCGTAACCGCGCCCTGATCGTCCACAGCGTCACCCATGTTGGTGATCTTGAACGTGTTCATGTCTACATCGGCTTCAATCTGAATGTCGCCAGGGACACCAGGCCCACCACCATCAGGTAAACCCTCAAGTGTCGGGTTCTTGATGACGGGGCCGTCAAGAGTCTTGTTTGTGAGCGTCTGCGTGTCAGTCGTGCCGACCACATGGCCCGTGATCCCATGAACATCCTGCTGGTTATTGCGGTGGTTCATCGCCTCCGTGAAGTCACGACCAGACACACTGTGACGACACACCGCACCAATGTTGTGCGTCAAAGCCGAAGAACCATCGACACCACGAGTAGCCGTCAGCGTGTTACCGCTGACGTTCGTAACGTCAATGATCTCCTCATTCAAGGTGTCCGGGTCAATGACAAGTACGAACGGTGTCTGAGGGAAACCGTCAGTCCCCGCAACCTGAATCTGAGTTGCGCTGTTCGAGATGAACGCAGTAAGCGTCGTGTCCCGCGCAGTCGAAGAGTAGTATCTCATTATTACCTCTCGTAGCGGATTCCGGTTGGGTTCTGATTCAGGAACAACGTCCGCTCTTCAGCGAGACGCTCACGGTAGATAGCCCACAACTGAGCAACGATCCTGTTGCTCGCCCCAGGCATACGCTTCTCATCAACAAGCAACGCCTGCACGCTCGACGGGTCGAGGCGGCTAATGTCCTCCATGCTCAAGATGCGAGCGACCGCGCCCTGCACGATCACGTCACGGCACGTCTGACGCATACCAAAGTCTGTAACGAAATCATCATCAAGACTGATCTCAGTCGGAGCGGTTCGCGTGTACGTCACCTTCACTTTCATGCCAGGCCACGCGCCACTCCAAATCTTCAATGCGTTCCCACCAGCGAAGTCAGTGGTGTCCGCTTGCTTCTCCACCTTGTACCGGCGAAGCACCTGCCAAGAGTCAGGCAGCCCAGGCACTTCAGCCTGCACGTTCACGACCTGCGCGAAATCCTTCGGCAAGTTGAAGCCACCCACACCAGGCGTGTACTCGAACTTGTCCGTAGCGATACCCGGCACCTGAGTGGCGACCGACTTGATCGACTCCACGACCTCCTGCTTCACGCGGAAGCGAGGGAACAACGGATTAGCGACAACACGAGAGTTAGCAGCATGAGCCTCAGCCGTACTGCCGTCCGCACCACGACCGAACGGGAACACGTTCACCTGCTTGCCATCAACACTGTCGATCTCAAGGATCTCCTCGCCGATAACGCAACGCCCCGCGCTCAAGCGCGTGCCATTAGCGACCTGCAAGGTCGTGCCAGTCTCAGTAACGTCAGCAGTCAGGTACGTGACCTGCTCCTGGTTACGCACATAGCCACGCAAGGCCGACTGAGCGTCCTCAACGAGATCATTCACTGTTGGCATTAGTCATCCTGTTCGTAAACTTCGCTGCCTGGGTACTAGAAATCATGTGTGCCGGGGGATCCGTGTTCGCGTCGTAAGCCCGGCCCAACTTCTTGGAAGCCTGCTCAGCCGCTCGAACCTTCGCCTCGCTCGTGCCCTCCGGCTGTATGCCGTTTACACGGGCTGTGCGGTAAGCGGCGAGATCCCGCTTCGTCTGATTGAAAGCATCATTCAATGGCGACGTGGTGTTCAACGCAGCCACAGTCACGCTCGCGGAACGCAAACACTCCGCGTAACTAGCACAGTCCTTCGTCTTACATCCCTCTCGGCAGTTCATTCCCTCTCCTACTTCTCGACCGGTTCGTAACCAGCGGCCTTCAACAAGGCCGCCTCTTCAGCGGTCACCTCGTACTCATGCCCTCCCTGGTAAACGAAGTCAGCGCGATCCCAAGTCGTGTAACCCAGGTACGAAGCCTCGACGTAATCGGAGCCGTACTTCACAACGCTGATCATCTCCGGGTAGGAGTAGCGCAACGAACCCGTAACTATGCGCTCGATCTTGCGAGACGAAGGTGGCGTGAACATCCACATACAAACTCCAATCAAGTTAGGTGGGGGAGCCCCGGAGAGGGCCAGGGCTCCCCACACACAAGAACTATCTAGGCGATGGACGAACCCGTCTCAACGCGCCAGATTGCCTCTTCGCGGTAGATCGAGTGACCAAGTAGCGCGTACCAGCCCATCGGACGGAAGCGCATCAACTTGTCGGTCACATTTCCGATTACAACGTTGGGCTCCACTGCGACAGCCTCGGCGATGGCCTGCTGGCCGGTGACGAGGGTGTTGTACACAGCAGTCGCGCCTGTGCCGACCTTGCTGCAACGGGGAGTTTCAACGAAGTAAGCACCGCTCAGGACGCCGGTAACACCGTTGATGATGTTCTCCGGGCCGGTGTACTTACGTATGTCCTCGAAAGCCAATGCACCAGTCTCACCGCGCAGGTCGTGTGCGACCTCCGGGTGGGTGTAAGCGGCGTACAGGTTGCCCTGCTTCGGAACAACGCTCGCTGCGCGCATCTTCGACACGGCGTAACGAACATCCTCTGCGGACAGAGTTCCCGTTCCGTCACCAACGACATTAGTGCTGGTGATGGCAGTAGCCATGACCAACTTGTCGATGCTGTCAGCGAGGTTGTAAGCAATCAGGTTAGCCACACCCGGGTCCACATCGGCGAACGAGAGTTCGCTGAGCATCCGGGTCTGAAGGACGACGTTGCCGTACTCCTTCAGCGTGACCGTGACCTGATCAACGTCATCGACAGCAACCGCGTCAGGATCAACCTTCTCAGTGAGAGGCGTCGTGTTTGCGGCCATGTCGTTGTACAGGGAGAACACCACGGACGAGCCGGGCATCGCCTGCTGCACAGGACGCTTATCAACCAGTTCCCTCATGAGAGGGGTGGAGCGAAGGGCGAACTCTACGTAACGGTCGTAGGCCGCCTTGACGATACCAGCCAGATCGGTGGTACCGGTAAGACTGTCTGCCATTTGTCAGACCTTTCTTCCTAGTTGGGATTGGTGGCGTTAGACCACCGAAGGCCCAGTCGTGTTACCGAACAGAAGTTTGTTCAACTCTTCCGGCGAGTCAGCCGCCGCAATAAGAGCCTGAATCTGTCCAGCATCACCACTGGCTGTCATCCCTGATGTCATCGCGTTAGCGATACGCTCCTGCGATTGCGCATCAGGATCGGTGGTTTCTGCACCACCAGTTGTGGGTTCCGGCACAGGAGATCCAAAGACCTCTGCGTTCTCAGACACCCACGCCGACACATCCTCGGCAGAAGTGATGTCGTCGGGAATGAACTTCGCTATCTTGTCGCTAAGCCCATTCTGAGCAAGCACGTCCTTCACGGAACGCTCCCGCACCTGAGCCTTCATCTGCCCCAGTGCTTCTTGCAGTTCCTTTATTTGCGCCTTCTGCTCGCGTTCAATCTTGCGAAGGGCCTTGATGGGATTGTCGTCACCCCCACGCTCGTCAGCGTCGAAGTCTTCGTTTTCCCAGTTGTACCCGCTCATATCTTTCTCCCTATCTAGGTGGTTGTTTCGCACGCCACAAGCACCCACAGGGGTATGGGTGTCGGCTCGTACTACCGGTCTTCTGCACGAGACGGGGCCGGTAGATCCGTCTCGGAGTGGAGCGCACCGGAATCGAACCGGTGTGTCCCGCTGTTCCCTCGTGGGGTCTTACAGCAGGAGCGAGCCAATCGCGCCCCGAAGAATCTCCTCCCACATCAGCGTCGTCTGATAGATCGACAACCAACTAGGGGAGAGTTCCTTCAACCTTGTTGCAATGAATACTTGCGCCTGTACCAACGTCACCTTTCACACAACGGAGAACCTTCACAACAGTGGGACTTCAACTTGCAGTTAGGGCAGAACCACCGATGCCAGGTGCCGTCGTATGTGTGACGACAGTTGTCGCACTCGATCACGTTAGATACTGCGGCGTGAACCCAGAGCGTTCTTGCCAACGCCGGACACGCCCTGGAACCTGCCGCGCTCGCGCTCAGCGCGACGCTGCGAAGCCATCGTCTTATCCATGTCACCAAGGAACTCCGCGTCTAGCAGGTCAGCCTTCTGGAACGTGGTGTCGTTCTCTAGGGAAGAAAGGAACGAGTCACGCTCAGCGATGTTGGCGGTAGCCCCGACACGACGCTGCAACTGAGCCATCTCTTCGGCACTGATGTTGTCGTACTCCGCGCCCAAGGCTGCCGCGTACCTATCCAGGTCGTTAGCGTTCATGTCCTCAAACGCATCCGTGCCCATCGCGGTGCCAGCCAGCGCAGCCGTGCGCAGTTTCTTCTGCACCATGCTCTGCGCCTTATCACCGTCAATGACGTAAGCCAGCAGGTCGCCCTCACCGGCACCCAGTTGCATCAGGGCCTTCTTATAGTTCGGGTCAGTGTCCTGGTCAAGGATCGTCTTGGCCGAAGTGATCCGGTCATCCAGTTCCTTCACGCTAACCCCGTTAGCGATGAACCGGCCAAAGTCGTCGTAAGAATCGTAGAAGCCCGTGGGTAGATCCCACTGCGCCATAGTGTTGCGGTAGTCCCGCTCCAAGGCAATGTACTGCTGCTCATTCATGAACTGACCACGAGCCGCCAGATCCTTCATGCCGGTGAACCGGTTGTTGTACGTGGCAGACTTACGGAACTCCATCATCACGCGGTCGTTCGAGTAGTCCTTCCACACCCAGTCACGCAGTTGGTTCATGAACCCACCGCTAGTCTCGATGCCCCAACTCTCGATCATCGCCTTAGCGTCATCGAACACGTTCCTGCGGCGACTTTCCGCTGCGACTGCGGCCTGCTCAGCGGCTATCTCACGAGCGATCTGCTCCTGAGACTTACCGCCCCCACCGCCCCCTCCACCGCCAGAGACCAACGCATCACGCGCAGCGACAATGGCTTGCATGACCTTGTGAGCGTCGTGCGCCGCTTGCGCGTTGCCCTGCGCGAGCCAATGGTTAGCCGCGTTCTGAGCATTCGCGTACTCGGCGTCTAACTGAGAAATGCTCATCCCAGAAAAGTTCATACCTATCGCCCCTAACCCGTGAAGCCCATAGTGCGGCCCATCTCTCGGACAAGACTCATAACCTCGTCATGACCATCCTTAGACTCAGCCCACTCGTCAGTTCTCTTGACCATCTTCTCGAAATCCCATGTACCCATCATCGTTGGAGCACCCTTGTCATCCACCCCGTTGAAAGCCTTCTTCAACAACGGGTCATTCAGATCAACATCAGCGCGGCCAAGGCGACGCTTCATGATCTCCGTGTAAGGGGAAGCCAAGTCGATGGCATCGAAGCCAGCCTCAATGCGCTCCCGCCACTGCGGGAACATCGAGCCAGCCTGACGACGAATCTCGGCAATGTAATCATCAGCCGTGCTCAAGCCAGCAGCCATAGACCGGACAGCAGAGTTGTACCAGCCATCGTTGAACCCGACGCCGTTCTTGTGCGCCAAGTTCTTCAGCGAGGTGATCTGGTTCTGCGCGTAACCCTTGTCATAATCGAGCAAGTCCGTGTCATACGTGTGCATCGTGCCGTACCCGTCGCTGAACGAGTACTGGCCCGTCAAGACCTTGCGCAGTTCAGAGTCATCCCAGCCGAACGCCAAGGCACGATCACCGAACTGCTTGATCTGCTCATCAGTCAGGTTCGCGCCAAGTTCAGTAGCCAACGCCAACACTCGCTGCTCAGAGTCAGTCAGCAGGTCAGTGAAATCCTTGCCGCCCTTATCCTTAGCAACAAGGTAAGCGGCCATGTCCGCGCCGTGCTTCTGGTACGTGTTCGTCGCAAGGAAAGCCTCAGTGAACTTAGCCTGACCAAGGGCTGACTTATGCCAGCCCTCGGCGATGGCCCGATTGAACAAGTCACGGATCTCCGTGTTCTCCTGAATCCACTCGTCAGGCACACCAGACAAGTCAGCCAGTTCCTGCGAGGTCAGTACTTCAGGCCCGTCCTTGTCCCCATCGAGCCGCTTCCACTCCCTCTTGTCCTTCTTCGTGCCAGGCTTACCGTCGCCGTCGTAATCCTTTTCCTTGTTGTACTCAGCCATCAGAGCATCCCTTCCAAGGTGTCACCCATCCGGCTGCGGATCGCGTTAGTCATAAGGCCCTTCAGCGTCACGTTGGCCGTAGTGTCCGCGTAGTCGTCGGACTGCTCCGCGAACTTCTCAGCGGCCAGGTTCTTGTTGTACCCACCCGACGAGCCTGAAGGAGTAGTCGTCAAAGGGTTAGCGCGTTCGCTCTTATTCAGTTGCTTCCAGAAAGCGTCGATCTCTTTCTCAGTAGCATCCCGGCCAAGGTAGGTGCCCAATGTCGAGTTGATCAAAACCTCGGCATCGAACTCGTTAGTCAAGGCAGCAAACGTGCCCGTGCCACCAGAACCACCGGAACCACCGGAACCGCTCTTACTGCGGTCACCCTCACCACCACGACGAGACAGCCAATCAACGAACGTCTCATTGCGACGGATCTCGGGGCTCTCTAGCGTGTAAGCCTCAAGAGCCCGCTCCAACCCGCCACTGAAACCTGAGTAGTTATTCAAGCCAGCGGAGTTGTAGATGAAGCCCGCGCTGTACAGGTCATTCTGTACGGCCTGCATCTTGGTGGGGTCGTTGTACCAAGCCTTGCCGCGAGCCAATGAGTCCTCGGCAGTGAGCATGTCCCTGCGGTCATACGCCTCCGTGCGGAACCCGGTCACCGGCCCCATCGGGGGAGGGGTAACCCTGTCAAACATGATGTTCGGGATGTCCGCTTCATCCACAGCCTTCTGATGAGAGTCGTGCGTCAGTTGAGTGACCGCTTCAGCAGTCTTCTTAGACACCGGGAGATTGGTGTAGTGAGATGGAGTGACGCTGCTCGGATTACTCGGCTTTGGTCTAGCCATCACTCCACCTCCTCAAAGTCGTCATCTTCCAAGTTCTTGTCATAGAAGTCGGCAAACCCAATGTCCTTATCTCTAAGGGCAGCGACATCAGCCATTGCCAGTTTCTTCAGTTCCCTCTTGGCATCAGCATCATCACCGACCATTGCGATGGCATCCGTGAAGTAATCACGTTTCAGCAAGTACTCTTCAAGAACCATGATCGTCGGGTTACTACCGTCGCCGTAATCGTCAGCCGTCTCCACAATCATGCGAGACACCTTGATTGTCTTATCCACCCGGTTAGGGTCGTACCCCTTATCCAAGTAGCCCTGGATGCTCGGGTGCTGCTGCACCAAGTCAGCCTCAATCAGATCCATGATCTCGTTGTAGTCATCGAGACTGTCAGCCCCAGGCAAGCCCATGTCTTTGGCCTGCGCGTCCAGTTGGTCTTTCGCCATTGCACGCTTACGCCAATACTCGCTAATGTCATTCGACTCCACGATCTCAGCAGGAGTCATCTTCGTCAGCACTCGCTTGTCGTCAATCCGCATACCCGGGTACTCGCCGTATACGCTGTACGAGAACGGACTCTCAATGTCACCAACATTCGAGAACATGCCGACGTACTCGTCACCCAGGTTCCTTGAAATGTCCTCCATCAACTCCGGGTCTTGCGTGGCACGCTCATAAGTATGTTGGCTGTAACCCAACTTGAACCGGTTCTGCGAAGTGGTGCGAGTCACGGGCAAGTACTCAGTGCCGAACTTGGCAATGAACTTATCCACCTTGTCGCCGTAAGGAATGTTCTGCTCCTGCAAGGTACGCCAGTAGCCACGCTCCACAGCGAACTCGCTCTGGTACGAGGTGGACGCCGTGTAAGAAGTGACAGCCGTACCGATAGTCCAACGGTAGAACTTGTCCGCGTTCTTCATGACACGCTCCATGTCACGGTTCGTGACCCGGCGGCCCTCCAACTCGGCCTTCACTAACTCGTCCTGAATCATCGTGTTCTTCAACCGCAGGTACGCAGTGTTCTCATCCTCACCGCCGAACGTGTAGTTCTTCACACGCTTCACCACAGTCGGGAAGAGTTGATCCGATACCGGAGTGTTGGGGTTACCCAACGGCACGAAGTTGTTGAACAGGTCATCACCCATCGACTCGCGCAGAGCCTCAGTTATCTCAGGCTTACCGCGCAGCATCAGCGACGTGGGGATAGTCATGATCGGGCCCGTGCTCGTATCCAGCAGACCACCAGGGAAGATCACGTTCAAGCCCTGCTGACGAGTCCTCGTCGTCAAGGCGTTCCCGTCCTCATCCTGCGGAGGAATGAAGTTACCGATGAACGGCATGAAAGCCGTCGTGTTCACCGGGCCTATATCCCTATTCAGTTTCGCCAAGGCGTTAGCCACCTGCGGTGGGTACACCATGTACGTCTCCTGATCCTCCCGAAGGAAGTTGGAGTACTCGACCTTGTTGCCCCTCTCATCCACGATCCAGCCCATGCTGTTCGGGATGTTCCACATCAACGCACCAGCACCGACTACTGCCGGGTTCTGGTAAGCGATGCGGCCCCACGTGCGGATTGAGTTCTCCCAAGCCGCGAAGAACGGGGAGAAGAACCGCAGAGCGTTACTCGCGTTCGACTGACGCTCAATGGTGTACATCGTCTTGCGTGTTTCCTTCAACGCCACCCTGCGAGCAGAGCCGTTGATCTGAGCCCGCGTAGCGGGAGCAAGCAAGTCAGCACCACTGTCCGCAGCCAGGCGAGCCAGTCGCAACTGCTCCGTGCGGTACACCGACTCGTAGAACGGGTGACGCAGCAGAGCGTTCTCAGGGATCGTGCCCAGCCACTTCATAGCCCAGCCGGTGACCGTCTGGATGCCATTCAACGCAGTCGGGAAACCGTTCGACTCCTGCATCTCCACCGGGGTGGCGATCTTCGGAGGCGGCTGGTTGCCGTAAGCAGTCTTCAGTTGGTCGGGCGTGATCTGGCCCTCAGACAAAGCCTGACGCAGACCCATGTTGGGCGGTATCTCAGTGGAGTACCGGTAGTACGTCTGGTTCACGTACTTCTCTACCTGAGCGCGAACAGCGTTGCCGCCCTCATCGACCAGTTTCTCGCCCTGCTGAGTGCGCAGAGTTCCCGTGTAAGTCTTCTGGTCGCCCTGCATCAAGTACCGAACAGTGTCCTCAATGAGGCCAGCCTCGTCATCACCGCGAGCAAGCCAACGACTAATGATCGGGTCGTTACGCATACGGCGGTTCAGCATCAGCGTGTACTGATCCCAGTACTCCGTCATCTTCTCAACCGTGCGGATCTCTGAAGGATCCAATACCTGCCACTGATCCGACATCTTCAGTTCCCTGGCACGAGTCGTGTAGCCAGTGTTGAAGACCTGCTGGTAAGTGTTGTCCGCACTAGCGAGCAAGCGAGCGATGTCACCATCGCTACCCATGAAGGCACCGTCGTAGATGATGTCGTTGCCGTTGGCATCCTTGCCGACGACATTGCCCTGCATCCCGACTTTCTTGCCCTTGTTGCCCTTCTTGCCGGTGCGCTTACGCTCAAGACTGGCCTGCATCTTGCGCAGTTCCGTGATCTTCTCATCAACGTTCTTGGCCTTCTGAGCCAAGAGGTTCTGGATGGGGGGCAGTTTCGTCTCTATGTTCTCATCTAGGACGGCCTGCGCCTCTTCCAGATTCTTCTTCTTAGCGGCAACCTTCGCCTCAAGGCGAGTTACTTCCTTACGGGCCTTCGCCTGCTCCGCGTCAAGTTCCTTCACCCGCTTGTCGTAAGCCTTGTTAGCCTGCACCTCACGGCGAGCAACACGGGTTTCCAGTTTGCCAACCTCGCGGTTGATCTTCTTCTGGATCTCACCCAGTTGCTGCTTCGTGCCAGAGCCGCCAGCCAACTTGATCTCGGCGATCTCGAACTCTTTCTTCAGTTGGTCAAGGCCCTTAGAGATCTCGTCAATCTCGTCGTCAATCGGCAGGCGGTTATCGCTGATCCACTTGTCCCGCTGATCTAGGTGCGGGCGAGCGTTAGCCTTGATCCTGGCCTGAGCCAGTAACTCTTCAGCGTCCTTGACTCTCTTCTCAGCCCGGAACTTCGCTTCAGCACCAGAGGCAGCAGTCCACTTATCAAGAGTCCGGCGGGCATCCATCAAGTCAGCCAGCGCATCATCGACGGCTTTCGACTGAACAGTTATCTTGCCGCGCTTACCGTGCGCCTTGCGGCGAGCAACACGGTACGCCGCGCTACGGGGGACACGAGCCAAGGCTTGCGGGTTAGCAGCCAACGTGCCCATGACGGCCACGGAACGCAACGCACCCTCAGTGATGTTACGAGCCGTGTAGCCCAGGCGCAGAAGGACTGACACCTTCCACATGTTGTTGAAGATGTCGCCGATCTCGCCACCACGAGTAAGCCCGTAGTTGTAGCCCTTAGCCGCCAGCGAGCCCTTGTTCGCCTTGACAACCCGATTGAACTCAATCGTGTCCAGCAGGGGGAAAGCCTCGTCTAGTTCTGAGTACAGGCCAGCGACATGCACTTGGTTGCCCTGCTCATCGACAGTGAAGATCTCGTCACCCTTCGAGGTGCGAGCCTCGTCCGCTGTCTTGCGAACCTCCCACAGTTTCTTGCCACGCATGGAGTTGTAAGACTGGTAAGCCTTCATCACCTGATTCGCATCAAGATCAAGTTTGGCCGCTACTGCCTCAACCTCTGCACGCTCCATCTCAAGCAGTTTGTTGCGCCTGCCCTCAACGGTGGCCTCGTTCACGAACTCGTCAAAGAGTTGAGCCGCCTTGCCCTTCTTGATAGAGGACTTCAGTAGCCAGTTCTGCACCTCAGTGGAGGCGTTTACACCATCCCCACCCTTCAAGTGAACAATGTTCGTGGGGCGGCCTGAGCCTGCCCAGCGGATAAAGATGGCACCGCGTGAAGCGGAAGTGGCCTGGATCTTGCGAGCCACCCACCCAGCCTGCCCAGACTTCAAGCCGACATCGCCAACCTCAGTAACCTTCGGGCTACCCCAGCGGCCACGAGCCTTCCCGCTACGCCAAGCGTCACCGCCACGAGCCAAAGGCGAGAAGCGAGTGCCACCACGGGTCAGGATCTGACCGGCGACATACGGGTCTTCGGCGATGCGAGCCTTACGAGCGGCCTCATCTACACCATCAACGATGGCCTTCTGCGTGGCGTCATCAGCCATGCGCAGGTCGTACACGTCAAGCGCGTCCTTAGCCTCACGCATCATGCGGCCACCCTGAGTGACCTGCATCGGTGTCATTGCCGCTCCGCGAGCGGCAGCATCGAACAGGTCGGCACCACCAGTGACAGTGCGGTACAGGTCGTCATAGACCCCTGGCGCAGCCTCACTCAACTGACGCCAACCGGACGCCTCACCAGCGAGAGCCTTCACCAGGGCAGCACCGGACTTGTAGTCACCGGGCTGGATCTGCTGAGCCAAACGCATCACAGCGTCAGGGTCGTTAGAGTTCTTGACGAACACGTGCTGTGTAAGTTCGTAAGCATCTGGCGCATCCACCAGAGTCTTCACGTGCTCGAACTCGGCAGTAGTCCTACCGGTAGCCGATCCCGCCGTAACAGCGTCTTCCTGAATCTTCAGGCCCTCGTCAATGCGATCACCGAAACGCTTCACCTGCGTGGGGTTCGCTAATGACTGGTTGGATAGGCCGCTGAAACGCCCACCCCGGGTTCCGTAACGGATGATCGAGGTGGCCTTGCCACCGAAGATGGTTGGGTCACCGAAGATGTCCCACATGAAGTCAGCGGTACCGGATCCGATAACACCCAGTAGCGGGTTAGAGAAGATCTCCTCTTGAACATCCTCATCGAGAATGTTCTTCTGGCCTTCCATCGTGAAGATGGGGTTGTCCGGGTCGAAGATTGCAGCGGCTCCGGCCAGTATTGCCGGGGGCCCAAGAAGGGCACCTGCGGCTATGGTGAACGCGCCGCCGCTCCTGATCTTCAGTTCTTCCTCATCGGCGAACTCAGCGATAGGTGACGCCAGGGCCGCGTAGCCTGCACGCCCAGTGGAGATCTTGGTTACGTCTCCCTGGAAGCCGCCACCATTCTCGATGCTCTCAAAGCCACCCCACGTGAACTCAAGCGTATCCATGCCGCCAGGCAGGTAGGAGTAGCCAAGAGCGAGAGCGTGACCGGACTGCTCGCTGCCCCAGTAGATAGCGTCAATGACGTTGCCGCCGACCTCAAAGGCGGTATCGAACACGGCACCGACAGTGTTGCGGTACACCGGCCCCACGACGGGGACATCACTGAACCAGCCCTTGTCTCCACGCAGGTTGTCGCCCAGGTGGTCAGGGAAAATGTCTGTGTAAGCCTTGAGAGCCTTACCCAGGAAATCGTCAGGCTCCTCCTCAACCGCGCGAGGCATTGACATCTTGGAGCCCTCAACGCCCAGAGCCGCGATGGACTCACGAGTTGGGGGAGAGTCACCGTAGTAGTCGATGCCGCTCGGGGGATCGGGGATCGCAGGGGCGGCAGCCGATGTTCCGTAGCCGCCAGGCGTGACGACAGGGGCTTCTGGCTCATCCTTGCCCAGCATTTCGGTGACAGTCAGGTCAGCGTAAATGGGGCGGTCACCTAGGCCGCCTGCTTTCAGGCGATCATGGGTTTCCTTCTTCGACAACTTCTTGAGTTCGTCCCGATCATCGGAAGACTTAGCCACTTGCTACTCCATCTTTAGGACTGCGGAAAGGAACTCATCCCTCTCACGAGGGTTAGCCCAGGAGGTCATACCCAGACCCCAGACAGCACCAAGGCTGCCCAGCCCAATGGTGTTTACTGCCGCAGAAATATCATCTTCAAGACTCACATTGCACCGCCCGGTTGAGCGTTGCGAAGTTTGCGCACGAACCTCTTGAACCCGTCAGGCGCGTCCGGGCTTGCAGCCCTCTGCAATAACTCCGGCAGGTAGGCCGCTAACGCCTGAACGTCCGTAGCGTCAGGGCTGGTTCCGACGAGCCCACCGCTGAGCACTTCCTGACCCGCACCTGGCCCGACCTGGGAGCCGTGTGTAATGGGCTCACCAGGCCGTTCCGATGGTGCGAACAAGTCTGGTGCTTGACGCATTGGGCGAGAGGCGGGAGCCGCAGCACTCTTTTGGGTCTTGGCTGCGCTATTCGCCATGCTCGCGCCGGACTGAATCTGTTCCATCTCCGTGGCCTCGCCGTACTCGCCACCAGTCATAGCCATAGCGGGCTGACCGGGGCCGCCGTCGGTGCGCTCACTCAACTGCCCAGGCCCACTAACGGGCGCAGGACTGCCAGGCTTGCGGTATCCACCTCGTGCCATAAGTTCATTCCTCTTCTTCCCAACCAAACTCAGGGAACACGGGATCCCTTGGCGTGAAGCCGAAGTTCTCCGTAGTCGATCCCAGTACGGGGACGTTGAATGTTTCCTCTTCGGTGACCGTCGGCCCTATGCGGAACTCAATCGTCGTCCCGAAGATCGTGAATGTTATTTCCATGACCGGAGAGAGGGGCCGGTGTAAACACGGTTGCGGGTTGCTTGCTTACTCATCGGCCCTTCTCTCCTTACACGTAGTCCTAGATCGGCAACCTTCGGCGCACGTTCGCTGCCAGGTTCGGTTCCCCACGGCTAGTAAGGCCAGCGAGCATCTGCTGCACGTCAGGTGAACCACCCGGTGTCATGCCAGCCTGCCCCGGGGCTACGCCACGGAGCCTGCCCTGCTCGTTTACACCCTCTAAGTCGTTCCCGAAACCAGTGCCGGGGGGAGTATCACCGGGGCTCATGGCCGCTCCTGGTTCCTCAACCCCCGGCATAGCAGGCTGTGGCTCAGGCGCGAACGCCTCACTGATCACCTTCTCAATGGGCTCACCGTTCTGGCGGCCAAGGATGATCGCGGACAACCGGGAAAGGATTTGTCCCGGGTCTTCACCAGCCTGGGCAAGCACAGGGATCGCCTGTGCGTAACCGGCAACTGCTTGCTTCAGCGCGTCCCGCATCTCTTCAATGTCGATGCGCTGCGACTCTTCGGTTGGATTGAGGGCGAACGGCATCTGCTCCATCATGAACTCACGACTAATCAGTTTGTCGCCGCGAGCCTGAAGCCCGAACACCAGTGCACGGTTGGGATCCAGACCAGCCATCAGGCCGTACTGGACATCCACACTGTGATCACCCTTGACATCTTTCTCAGGTGTGTACCTGATCTCGTAAGGCGTGCCCTGCGCGTTACCGCGCAGCATCTTCTCGTCCTTACCGAAAAACTTCTCATCAACGATGAAAGCCTTAGACACGATGCGTGTAAACGCCGCAGCGAACATTGACTGTCCGGTACGGATCTGCGTGTCGAAGCCGCTCATCAGGGCCTGAACGCCCTTACCTGTGACGACGCTTCCCTCAACCTGGCCCTGGCGGGCGTCAGGGTAGCGGGCTCCCTGCTTCAGTTCATTATCGAGAATCTGCTGCGTAGCGAACGCGCCGTTCGGGATCTCAATCGGTACCCGGCGAACCTTCTCAGGTTGGCTAGAGCGAAGGATCGAGTCCGGCCCAAGGGCCAGTTCCTGCACGTCGTTCGGCAAGGCGATGGGTGCCTGGACGCTCTTCTGTGCCGCTTCAAGGCTCAGGAGCGCGAAGCGGGCCTTAGCGACCTGCACAGCGAGCACGTCATCGAACTGGCCGTGCGTATCGTTATCGACACCTGGGCGTTTCACCCAATCAACGAGGCAGCACTCCGCTTTGTTCGGCACCTTCTCAAGGATCATGCCGTCAGCGTGCGCCAGGAACAGGGTGTCCTGGTCTTTATCGTGGTAGCGGATAACGGTGAACTGTGCTTCGCCACGGTTCGTGTGCGCGAGGGCACCGGAAGCGTGGGGGAAGGAGGTGAGGATCTCGTCCTTGGTCATGTAGAACTCGAAGTACGCCGCCTCAACCTCACCCCACCGGTTGAACACCGGGTATGCGCCCACGGAATCCATGAACGTGATGCGGGGCATCTTCTTATCGAAGTCGATCTCCACCATCACCGGCACGAAACCGTAAGTGAAGTAACGGTCAGCGGCGGTGTACATCTGCACACCCACCTGGGAGTGATCCAGGTAGCCTTGCACGATCTTCGTGCGCTTCTCCGCGAACTTCAATGCCGTGTCACTGGCGGCCTTACCGGGGACGCAGTTGAATGAAGGCATGGGGGACAGCACCTCGGCCAAGTCCCGCGCAGCAACATCGACCATGTTGGCGACGATGCCCTTATCGAACGGCCCCTCTGGGAACAAGTCCGGGTACACGTCACGCATACGCCCCTGCCGCACGGCAAGCACGTCCTGCATACGGGAATCCCGATCCCGGTAACGGTTCTTCAACCGCCCCAGTTGAGCAGTCATGTCCTTCAGTTGCATGGTTCTCCTACCGCAGTGGAGTGAACTGGCCGTCGATCTCAGCGTCCAGCAGGTTCACAGTCTTCTGAGCACCCATATCGAAGGGTGTGTGGAACATCGAGTTCTTCGAGTGGTTACGCATCAGCCCAGTGATCTGAGCCAACTTGTCCCTGCACGCCAGTTCCGTGAACCACAGGCTCATCACGCAGTCCGTCTTCTGCGTCTTAGGCGCGTCAGGGAACCACGTCACCAGTTGCTCAACTAGCGACTTCACGCCCTCCGCGCTCTGCGTGGAAGGCAACTCGATCATCTGCCGGTCATCCTCGTAACCAGCGAACAACATGCTCAAAGACGCGACACCGAAGTCAGCGTCCCACTTGTTGCTATATGTTTGATGCTCCCTCAAAATGCAGCCTCGCATGTTCAAGAACTCACGAACCTCACGATCCTGCGTCAGCATCGACTGGAAGGCGTTCTTCTCGATACGCCACTCACTAATGCCGTACTTGCCAGTCCAATCCTTGATCAACTCGCGGATAGCGTCCGGCGTCATACCCGCCTGGTTACTGATGTCCAGCACGTAACGCATCTGCGTGCGTGGATCCAAGCCAATAACCGTGGCCGCAGTGAACCCCGCCATAGCGGGATCCATACCAGCGACCACCACGAGGCCGTCCATACCGTTCGGTCGGCAGTTAGCCATCCCGTTAGGTATCCGGCCACGGAACCTATTCCCGTTGATCGCCGCTCTCACCGCGTCCGGGTGGAAAATAGAATCCTCGTGTACCTGCTGCTGCATGTACACCATCGCCCAGGTCTTGGGCTGCATCCGTCCGCGCTTCTTGTTCAAGCGCAGCCCATCCCATTTCGGATAAAGGCCGCGCTCGTCGGGCTCGGACATGTCGCCCTTCGCGCCGATCTCCGGCTGGTTGCTCTTGGGCCATAGCGTCTCCCAATCCTTCGGGTCGTCCGCGAACTCAAGCACCGCTGGCATCGACAAGTACGACCACGGGGAAACCTCATCGGGGTACCTGGCCGGGTCGCGCATCTCCGAATACAAGTCTCTCGGCGATAACCGCGTCCCCACGACCAGGAACATGCCACTCGCGCTCAAGCGAGACGTAACCTCAGATTGAATCCAATCTAGTTGCTTCTCGTACTCGTGAGCGTTACTCAAGTCCACTCCGTCATCCAGCAACACGACATCGGCGCGGGCACCGTACACGTGCCCACGGATACCCAGTGCTTGAACAGACGGGTCTTTCTCACCGGCAGCCCTAGCGTCACTCGACAGGTAGATCATGTCCTGGCTCCACGCCTCAGACTTATGATCGAAACCCTCAGGAGGGCCCCACTTGTTCTGCATCTCCGCGTACTGCGGGTGAGTCAAACGCTGCTTGATCGAGAACAAGAACTTACGAGCCATCGCCTGAGTCTTCGAGATAATCAAGATCCTCGTGTTCGGATCCTTCACCAGGCGGTACGTCAAATAGTTCACCGTCAAGGTCGTGGACTTACCATGCTCCGGCGGCATGTTCACGATAGCCAAGTCCGGCTCGCCCTTCTCGAACACCATCGCCGGGTGCTGCCACGAAGGATCCTTACCCTCCATCATGTCGATCACGTTCAACATGTGCGGGAACACCTTCGCGCCCAAGTACCGTTCACTGAACTCAGCGAAGTCAGGGAAATCCTCACGCTCCCCAGGAGCGACCCCCGCGTAGGAGTCTTTCGCCTGGTTACGGATGCGGTCTACCGCGATCTTGAAGTCTTCATCATTGGCACGCCACTGCTCCCAGGTGCGGGGGCTGCGGTCAATGCTGTGCATGATGTCTTTGACCTGAAGCCCTTGGGCCAGGAGTTTCAGCGCATCACGCTTGAGTTCTTTGGTCGGCCTCCCTCTCTTGCGACCGGCCATGATCCATCCCTAAGTAGTCGATGACGTTCTCTTTGTAAGGCTGCAAGGCGAACGGGAAACCGTTCGGCTTCTCCTTCTTGTACCAGCCCAGTGATACGTTGCACGAAGAGCACAAAGCACCACGGACACAGTTGCCACACGTCGGCTTGACGTTCGGGTTCCAGTCGCAGCAGGAGTGGTCATGATCCACACAGGTGGCCTCGGCCTCACGGCAAATCCAACACATACCGT
>ERZ891134.1299-NODE-1299-length-17550-cov-13.327122_pt1 | contig 17550 bp, 18 predicted proteins | sample MGYA00520888_ERZ891134 | MGnify/ENA primary metagenome ERZ891134 (study PRJEB32303, sample SAMEA104408692) | aquatic metagenome | biome: Brackish water; feature: Coastal; material: water | place: Baltic Sea | collected 2014-10-23 | depth 10 m ... | reverse complement strand
CCGGTGAGCACGAACACCACGATCACCGCGAGCGCTACGAATGCGGAGGCGTCGACACGTGAACCGATCGCCAGAAAAGCGGATAGGCAGGTGGCGACCGCAAGCAGCCATGTTTGTCGCGACCGCCACGAGGTTCGCTGCGCCAGGGACAGGCCGAACGCCCACAAAAAGATCACACCCGTGACGGTCCAACTGCTTGGGTTGGTGGAGGGGATGATGAACAAGCCCAGCGGAACAAGGACAACGGCCGTGACGACGGTCACCGCAGAGCGAATGGCCGGCGTGAGAATAGTCAACGCCACGGACAACAAAGCAACGAACACGATGGCGTTGAACAGCCGCATCATCAGGACCGAACGCTGCGGGTCGTCGCCGACGAAGACATTCATCACCCGGTAGAAAAACGACGGATACAGGCCTTGACGGTTGTTCACTCGCTGAGTCGGAACCAACGTTTCCGTCAAGCGTTCAGTGCACGCAGCGGTTACCGCAGGCTGAAACGCAAAGCACTCGTAGGCAAAGCCAACGGACTCAGGCACCGCGAGAGCCTGCGGCTCATCAGCGACAACTTCGCACACCCCGGACCGTTCCCCGCCGGCGCACCAAATAGAGGACAGGTGGTAATCGTCGTCCGGTGACGACCCCACGGGGCTCGTCACCGCCCAGGACCCGAAGACGACCAGTAGCGCGAGCGGGAGCACCACCCGCCACCACCGAAGCCACGTTCTTGTCTCTGTCACCTGACTGTCCGACACGAGGGCATTGTCCAAGGGTTGCCCCGGTGCCGATCCCGGGCTACCTCCGGGGGCATACGCCGACGCGCATCACCGGGTCAGCGAACCCGGCCCCGCGTGTGCTTACCATGGCTCTTGACCCGCACTTCCCCATCGAACGGGAGCCCTATGCGACGCCTGCTTGCCGCAACGATGACACTCGCGCTGGCCGCGACCGTGGCTCCCCCCGTCCTCGCCGACGAGGCTGCCTCCCTGGGTCAGCCCGCGAACAACCCGTGGTCGACCGTTCAAGCGTGGGAGACCGCGATCGTGGAACGCGTAGTCGACGGGGACACGGTGATCGTCAATGACGAAGTCACCGGAGCGCAGTCCCGGGTTCGACTCCTCGGCATCAACGCCCCGGAGAAGCCGACCACGAAGAAGCCCGGGAACTGTGGGGGTGAGCAGGCCAGTCAATGGCTCACCGCCCTCCTACCCGTGGGTACCCGCGTTCGACTTCTGTCGTCGGACCGTGCTTCCACGGGAAAGAAGAAGCGTCCTCAACGCGTCGTGCTCGCCTACAACGAAAAGACCGGCGACTTTGACCAGGACGTCGCCTGGGGAATGGCCGAACGGGGTTGGGGCCTGTGGTTCACCGTTCCAAGCGAAGCGTCGATGAGTTCGCTGTATCGAGCAGCCATCGAGGGCGCCCAAGCCAACCGCCGGGGAATGTGGGAACCGCAGCTGTGCGGAGCGATCGAGCAACCTGATGCGTCCTTGTCGCTGCGAATCTCGCGCGGCAATGGAAACGTCGCCGACGAGACCGTCACCATCCGCAATACCGGCGGAACCACTGTGGACCTGACCGGCTGGATGCTCCGGGATGCAGGCAATGCCGGGTGGTACACGTTCCCCGGCGGATCGGTTCTCACACCGGGCGACTACCGCACCGTTCACACCGGCAAGGGACGAGACCGTCGTCCCACGGGTCACGATGTGTATCGCGACCGCAAGAAAGAGTTGTACGTCGACCCGGGCACCGAACCGAATCTCGTCGGGGACGGCGCCTACCTTCTCGACCGTGCCGGGAACTATCGATCGTGGCGCGAATACCCCTGCACCGAGCGGTGCGCCGCTGATGATGGCGCCGGCACCTTGCTGATCGAGGATCTTTCTCTCGGTAAGAAGAAGGGGGTCACGCGGGCCCAAACGCAGTTCATCCGATTGGCTAATCGGGGGGCAACGAAGCTATGTCTCGACGGCTACCGCATGGACACCCAAGGGTTGACCTACTGGTTCCCGTCCGGCACGTGTCTTGCGCCGGGTGCAACCTTCACCCTGCACGGTGGCGACCGCAAGAACTGGTCGAAGGTCACCTACCTCGACCGCAAGAAACCGATGTTCTACCTCACTGGTAGCGCCCAGATCGTCTCCGACCGCGACCAGGTACTCGCCGAACGCCTCTGGTGACGCCCCGGATTCGCGGGTACTGGCAGGCGCCTCGAGCGCGGCTGACATTCTTGGCGCATGGCCACCATGACGCCCGCCGATTCGTCACACCGATTGACCGATCTCGGCGTGGAGTTCCACGCGACGAGCGACAACGACGTACCCGATCATCTGCTGGCTCTGGCCCTTGAGGAGGGGGAGCGTCATCCTCGCGGCGAGGTCGCCGTGGATCCTCCCGCAGCAGGGCAGGAGTTTGAGGACTTCGGGGCCTGGCACGTCAATGACGGGAACGAGGCGCACTTTCTACGGTCGGGAACCGGTCAGGTGCAGTTCGTTGACGATGACGGAGTGATCACCGTCGACGTCGAGGCTGGGGACGTCATGATCATTCGCGGCGCAGAGCACCGCTTTCGAGCGCTGACCCCGGCGGTGTGGGTGTTGCACTTCGCCGGACCAGAAGGAGCGGACCTGGTCGCCACACAAACCGGGAGGCAGGACAACCCATGGGATTAGGTCTCGACGTCAGGCTCTCGCGTCTGTTCTCGCACACCTCCGGCAATCTGTTCGGCATCGCTGTCGACCATTTCGTCGGCTACGGGAACGTCCGCGAAGGAGGCCTGTCCAACCTGCCCGAGGCTGTCACCCGATGCGTCAGCGCCGGTCCGGACACGATGACGATGACTCCGGGAACGGCGAAGAGTTGCTGGCCGCCGCACGTGGGGAAGGCGTCGCTGATTGTGCAGGCGTCCTACTGGACACCCGACGACCGCATCCGCGATCGACTCGCCACCCCCGCCGACGCTGTCCGCCTCGGAGCCGACGCTCTCGCCGTCGCTATCGGGGTTCGGGGAAACACCGAGGGTGACTTCATTCGATGGTTGTCTGACGCCGTCCGCGACGCCGCCCCATACGAACTTCCCGTGGTGGCTCACATCTACCCTCGCGACTACTCCGATGGAGTGCGGATCGTCTTCACCCCGGAGGAGATCGCCTACGCCGTTCGGGTCGGCATCGAGACCGGGGTTGATGTCATCAAGGTCGGCTACCCAGGAGACGAAAGCGCCTTCGCCGAGATCATCGCCGGCTGCCCGGTGCCCGTGGTGATGGCCGGAGGCCCGAAGGAGCCGACCCTGGTAGCAGCACTCGAGCAGATGGCCGCGGGTCTGCGGGCTGGCGCCCGGGGGGCCGTGGTCGGCCGCAACATCTGGGGCGAGCAGAACCTGGAGCATGCGGCGCGGGCCTACGCCGCGGTCCTTCATGACGGCGTCTCGCCGAACGAGGCCGTCGCAGGCGCATGATCGTCGGGCTCGGCTGCCTCGCGCACGACCACGTCGCGGTCACCGACACCGCGTGGGCCGCCGGCAAGGGGCACATCATCCATCGTGCGGATCGATTCGGGGGTAACGCGCCCAACGCACTCGTGACCATCGCCGCTCTCGGATATCCCGCCGGCTACCTGGCCACCGTCGGCACCTCCGACACCGGTGACGCGGGAGTCGCCGATCTAGCTGCCCGCGGCGTCACAACGGACTTTGTTCAGCGCCTGGCAGGAGCCGACCCCGTCGAGGCGTATCTGACCATCACCGCTGACGGGGAGCGTTACATCGCTTTCGACAACTCCCCGCTCGCGCGCACCCCACTCCCGGATCACGCGACCATTAACGCAGCCCTGGCGAAGGCCTCAGCCCTGCTCGTCGACGCCACGACCGCTCCGCACGGGTCGATCGACGTGGTGCGGGCAGCTCGCGACAGGCAGATCCCGGTGGTACTCGATGTCGAGCGCGACCCCACCGCTGCGGTGGCGGAATTGATGAACGAAGCAGACCACCTCGTTGTTCCCTTGTCTTTCGGCCGCCGCCTGACGGGGCGCGACGCACCCGAAGAAGTCATCGATTCCCTTTGGGGGTCTCGGCGCCGCGCGGTGGTCCTGACCGACGGGTCTCGGGGTTCGTACGGCTGCGAGTCACCGGGGTCGGTTGTTCACACCCCCGCGTTCGCATCACCGGTGGTCGATACGACCGGGTGCGGCGATGCTTTCCACGGCGCATACGCGATGACGCTCGCTCTGGGCCATGACTTCGATGCACGGGTCACCTTCGCCACCGCGGCAGCGGCGGTTCTCGCTTCGCGGCTCACCGGCGAACCACGAACACCGACAAGTGAGGAAGTCGAGGCGCTCGTTGCGACGCGGACGCCGTCGTGAACTCGCTACTGTCATGAACTCCCCGGCGTGAACGACGACGCCAACTCAAGAAGCCACCGTCGATACTCAATCGACACTTGATCGACGCCCTTGATGTGGAGTTCTTCGCTCAAGTCCACGGGTAGTTCTTCGGGACGCTGCGACTCCACGACCAGGCGATCCTGATCAAGAATCACCGTCTGAAAATCAACAAATCCCTGGTCGAGGCTCGCATCGAGGTCGTAGTTGCGTGAGCACCAACTGAACGTTCGCGTCTCCTTGCGCCCGAGCGGTGCCGAGGCCATGAAGAGTTGGAAGTGTCGACCGTCACCGAGTGGCTGATCGAGTCGCACGCTGTACGGCATCGAGACGGTGTACGTACTGGGCAGTCGCTGGATCGCTCCGTCGCCGACGTCGTCGCCTTTGAGCTCGTTCGGGACTTCTTCGACCCCGAGATCGAAGGAAATCGTGTGCGCATCGCGCCGAACGGGGTGGTCCGGGATCTCGGGCTTGTTCGGATCGCCAAGCACGCCGGCGTGCACGAATGGGAAGTGGGAGAAGTCCACGAAGTTCTCCACTCGTCGGGCAGCACTGCTCTTCCAGTCGTAAAGGGGAATGCGCACCGTCCGAAACGATGCGTCATCCCACGGGTGATAGCTCGGGATCGGAAACTCCGCGGGAGGCTCCAAGCACACCCACACCAACCCAATGGACTCCTGCACCGCGTAGGACTGCACCTTGGCTTTTCGGGGGATGCTCCCCTCCGGTCGCGAGGGGATAACCACGCACGCTCCGGTCGAATCGAATGTCCAACCGTGATACGCGCACTGCAGTCCCCCGTCAACGACCGTGCCGAGAGACAGGGCGGTACCGCGATGAATGCACAGGTCCTTGAAAGCAACGACGTCACCATCGATTCGAGCGATAGCGATCGCCTCGTCGAGAAGACGCACGGCCACTGGTTGGTCGTCGAGATCGTCCGCGAACGCCACCGGGTGCCACATGGCTCGAGAACGCTGATATAGCGCCTCTTCGGCTATCTCATCGAGGCTTTGCCCCACGCGGGGAAGGTATCACCGGTCACGGTGGGTAGACGATCACATACGAATCAACTCGCGAGCAGTTGAGGAAGCGTCGCTCGCTGCGCGTACCCGCATTCGGTGCACAGAGCTACGAAGCCGAAGACGTCGTTTTGAACGATGTCACCCTCATGAGCGTGACAGAAGTCGCACTCGAAGGTGTCCGGGTTTTCCCTCATGAATCCTCCCTGACGCGCCTGTGTCGAACGTGCCTGTCGGGGAAGCCTCCAATAGCGTCGCGCGGATAGATGACCACGAACCGTCAACTGGGTGAATGTCGAGCGACCGACGGGTGGATGGTTTTGAACTCCCGCTCGACTGATGTGGACGGGGGGTGTAGGCGTTCGCCTAGGAGACTGGAGCGAGAGCGCGCCCGGAGAGATTCGAACTCCCAACCTTCTGATCCGTAGTCAGATGCTCTATCCGTTGAGCTACGGGCGCTCGCGCTGCCGAAGCAACGCAGGCGGGAGTCTAGCCCGAGCCACCCTGGTAAAGGCCCGGGGATGCATCGCCGTTCCGACCGGGGCATAGTGTCGTTATGGCAGCAGAGACGACATCGTTTGATCCTTCCCGCCGCGCATTCCTCGTTGGCACCTGTGGGGTAGCGGCGCTGGCTGCTGGTGGCTTCGGCACGGCTCTCCTCGCCGACGACGCGTGGGCTGCGGAGGGAATCAAGCGCCGAAAGAACGGGAAAGTGGTGGTGCGCGTAGACAAGGTTCCGGCCTTGAAGTCGGATCCGTCGCGGGTACTGCTTGGGACAGTCAAGGGCACACCGGTCGCGGTCGTGCGCGAGGGCGACTCCTACACCGCATTGAACCTCCGGTGCACCCACCAGGGAGCCACCGTCGAGGGCACATCCGACGGCTGGAAGTGTCCGCTGCATGGTTCCCAGTTCGCCCTCGATGGTGATCTCGAGCGCGGGCCAGCTGATTCGAACCTCGCGGAATTCAAGTCACGCTGGCGCCGAAAGAAGCGCCGCCTCGTCGTCGGCTAGTAGCTAACGCCTCCCGCGCCCGGCCGGTCCGCCCGATTGGGCTTCCGGCGTCGGCTGTTTTGTGGCGGAGGTGGAGGGATTTGAACCCTCGAGGGAGCTTCAAACTCCCAACCCGCTTAGCAGGCGGGCGCCATAGGCCACTAGGCGACACCTCCACGCTGCCCACCAACATCACGATGAGGTCGACCATTGGTTGACAGCCGGGAAAGGCTATCGGGCACACTTGCGCCTATGACAACCACGCTTGCTATTGACTGCGGTGGTGGTGGCATCAAGGCGTCGGTGCTTGATGAGTCGGGGACGATGCGCGCCCAGCCGATCCGGGTCCCGACGCCGTATCCACTGCCTACGTCGCTGTTCGTGAAGACCCTTACCGAGTTGTCGGAGCAACTGCCCAAGGCCGACCGAGCCACCGTCGGGATGCCCGGGATGATCCGACACGGCGTTGTCGTTACTACCCCGCATTACATCACCCGCTCCGGTCCGCGCTCACGCATCGATCCGGAGCTCGTTCCCCAGTGGGAGGGCTTCGACGCGCAGGCAGCACTCTCGGACTCGATGGGGATCCCGGTTCGGGTGCTCAACGACGCGGAGATCCACGGCGCCGGAGTGGTCGCAGGCCAAGGCTTGGAAGTAGTCATGACCTTCGGCACGGGGCTGGGCTTCGCTGTCTTCGATGGTGGACGGCTCGCACCGCACATGGAGATGTCCCAGGCGCCGGTTCGCTGGGGCCTGAGTTACGACACCTACATCGGCGAGCACGAGCGGCGCCGACTCGGTGACGCCTTGTGGTCGAGGCGTATCGGTCGCGTGGTGGACGTCCTTCGGCCGGTGTTCCTGTGGGACCGGCTCTACGTAGGCGGCGGTAACGCCCGCCACATCACGCCTACGGTGCTCGCCAAGCTCGGTGACGACGTCGTTATCGTCCCGAACTCCGCGGCCTTGGCCGGCGGAGCCCGCGCCTGGCAGCTGCAGACGGAATAGCGGAATAGACCCAGTCCTGGTCCGGGTCCTAGTCCCAGGCTCAGCCGTTGGCTCCCACTCCCCACTGCCCTCGGGCGGGCAGGTTTTCCGCCACGAGCGGGCAGCAACCCGAGGTGCTCCTGCCGGTTTCACGCGCAGTTCAGCCGCAAATCCGTAACGGTTGCGTAACGAGTGGGGGGTCGCGATTGGCGTATTCCTCGACTGCGCAACAAGATGGCACCTAGCGCACCCGCCACGGGCGCGTTTCTCCAACCCCTCGAAGGGAATACATATGTTCAAGCGCTCACAGCGCGGCAAGGCCTTCGCCGTTATCGCGGCTGCTGGTGCCCTGTCCGTCACTTTGGCCGCCTGCGGAGGTTCCGACGATTCGAGCAGCGACGATGCTGCCTCGGACGACACCTCCGAAGAGGCTGCCGACGATGCCGGTGACGATGCCGGTGACGATGCCGGTGACGACACGGCGGCTGCCGATTCCGGTGCGCCGGTTGCCGTTTCTCTTATTTTGAAGAACCAGACGAATCCATTCTTCGTCGCCATGGAGGCAGGTGCACAGGAAGCAGCCTCCGCGAATGGCGTCGACCTCACGGTCGGAGCTGCGAAGGAAGAGGGCGATGAAGCGACTCAGATCGACTTGATCGAAAACGCGATCGCCCAGGGGCAAGCTGGAATCCTGATTACGCCAATGTCCGTCAACGTCAACGACGCCATCAGTAGAGCCCGTGACGCCGGTCTGTACGTAATCTCCCTCGACACGCCAACCGATCCGCCGGACATCGTGGACATCACCTTCGCGACGGATAACTGTCTCGCTGGCGAGGCAATCGGTGAGTGGACGGCGGGTAAGCTCAATGGCGACAAGGCGGTCATCGCCGAACTTGTCATCTTTGACGATCGCGTCGTTTCCGTTGACTACTGCCGCGCCAACGGCTTCCTCACCGGCATGGGTATCGACGTTCCTGTACTTGAGGACATGACTAGCGCCGCTGACAGCGGTTCTTACACCACCGGTGCCGGTGGCGAGTACGAGATCTCCTGCCTTGAGGCAACAGGCGCCAACGAAGAAGGTGGCCGTAAGGGCATGGAAAACTGCCTCGCGGGCAATCCTGACATCAACGTCGTCTACACGATTAACGAGCCGACGGCGTTCGGTGCCGCTGCTGCTTTGGAAGCTGCCGGTAAGACCATCGGCGAGGACGTTCTCATCGTCTCGGTTGATGGCGGTCTGGCGGGCGTCGAAGCGGTAAAGGCAGGCCAGATCCAGGCGACCTCGCAGCAATACCCGCTGTTGATGGCCAAGCTTGGAGTTGAGGCCATCAAGCAGATCGCGGACGGAGGTGCCCCGCCGGAGAATACTTCCGCTAACGGAGAATTCTTCGATACAGGCGTCACCTTGTGTACCGACGATCCGCAGGACACGGTGACTGCTGCTCCGCAGGAGTCCGCCCAGTACTGCATCGACAATGCTTGGGGATAACCCCCAAAGCACAAGGTAAGTCGAGTCGAGGGGTGGCAGCGATGCTGCCACCCCTCGCTCTGCGAGGAAAAGATCTTGGCGATTCTCCGGCCGACCGCCGCCCTGCTCCCTAGACTGCGAATCCTCAACCCGTCCGACCCAACACGTATCCGACATCCGGAGGCATCAAGGTGAGCACCCCCCCTGCCGCTACTCCTGATCTTGATCTTGACGACGAGTTTGATTACAAACGTTCACCCGTGCAGCGACTGCAGATATTCCTGCACCGCTACCCCTGGATGAGCTCGCTGGTCGTCCTAATTGGGGTCATTCTCGTCTTCGCTCTTGTAAATGAGCGGTTCTTGCTCCCGGCGACCGTTTCCCTGATGCTCCAACAGACGGTCATCGTGGGGACTTTGGCGATTGCTCAAACGTTAATTATTTTGACAGCAGGAATTGACCTGTCCATTGGCGCAATCATGATTTTCGGGCAAATGGTCATGGCAAACTTTGCCGTTTACACAACCGCGTCGAATGTCTTGCCCGTCGCGGGTACCAATCCCTACATAGCGATTTTGCTCGGGATACTGGCCGCTACCGGCGCGGGGGCAATCAACGGCCTCCTAATCGTTCGCTTCAGTTTGCCACCCTTCATCGTGACGCTCGGAACCTGGAGCGTCTTCATGGGTATAACGCTGATTCTCTTCAAGGCGCGGACTATTCAAGGTCCGGAGATGCCGGAACTCATGAAACTCTTGGGTGATGCTTTCCCCATAGGCCCCTACCGCTTCACCTTCGGCTTCGTCGTCATGTTTGTTCTCTACTTGATCTTTGCTTGGGTCTTGAAGAATACGGCTTGGGGAACCCATGTTTACGCCGTCGGCGACGACCCCGTAGCAGCCCAACTCTCAGGCATCAATACAAAACGAGTTCTCTTCAGCGTGTACTTGGTTGCAGGTGTGGTGATGGGTATTGCTGCTTGGATCACCATTGGTCGGGTCGGGTCCGCCAGTCCCAACGTTGACGCAATGCTCAATCTGCAAACCATCACCGCCGTTGTGATAGGCGGCACTTCCTTATTCGGGGGCCGGGGGGCAGTTATCGGTTCCTTAATCGGAGCCCTAATCGTGAACGCGGTCGAGATGGGACTATCACTTGCGGGTGTCGACCAGGCCTACCGGACTGCCTCAATCGGCATTCTGGTGATTGCCGCCGTTGGGGCTGATCAGTGGATTAGAAGGGTGAAAGCATGACCGAGCCCATCGTCAAAGGACGCAACCTCGTAAAGAGGTTCGGGAGCGTTGTCGGCCTAAATCACGCCGACTTTGACCTATATCCGGGTGAGGTGCTCGCCGTCATCGGCGACAACGGCGCCGGCAAATCAACCCTGATCAAGTGCTTTGCTGGGGCTCACACTCCGGATGAAGGAGAAATGTGGCTACAGGGTGAGCAGGTGCAGTTTCGTAGTACTCACGAGGCTCGTGAACGTGGCGTCGAGACTGTTTTCCAGACTCTCGCCGTGGCACCCGCGTTGGACGTGGCGGCAAACCTCTACTTGGGTCGCGAGGAGCGCAAATCAGGACCCCTTGGAAGCGTTCTTCGCATGTTGGATAAGAAGGGAATGCGTCAACGATCGTCAGATCACCTACAGAATCTAGGAATCAGTACTCTGCAAAACATCACACAGGCGGTGGAGACGCTTTCCGGCGGTCAGCGACAGGCGGTTGCTGTAGCGCGTGCTGCCGCTTTCGGAAGCCAAGTCATTATCCTAGATGAGCCCACCGCCGCTTTGGGTGTTCGCGAGTCCGCCAAGGTGCTCAACCTGGTACAAGATTTGCGCGGACGGGGTATCTCAGTCATCTTAATTTCCCACAACATGCCCCAGGTGTTCGAGGTCGCGGATCGTATTCACGTTCAGCGCCTCGGTCATCGCGCTGCGGTCGTGACACCGCAAACGCACTCCATGAACGACGCCGTGGCCATCATGACCGGAGCGCTGCAGGTGCCGGAGAACGAGCAGACGCTCACTCCGCTGAGCTCACCCGCCTAGTTGCTGTAGATCGCGGGACGGTCGGGAACGTTGATCTCGACCGCCTCTCCCCGCCTCAGCGCGTCCACAGCAGCCCGGCACGAAACAGCGGCCATGAAGCCATCCCACGTGGACGCACCCGCGGGGCCGCTCAGCCCGCGAATGCCGTCGATCCAGGCCTGGATCTCGGCTCGATAGGCCTCGCCGAAGCGCCCTAGCCACAATTCCGGAATGTCTTGCCCCCGGCTTCCCTGCGAGGTGCGCGTGATGAAGGTGCCGTCGCCCATGTCGAGGATTCCGTTGCCCGCGACGACGGAGCATCGGACCTCGTAGCCGTATCGAGCGGTCATAAACATCTCGATCGTGACCATGACTTTGGAGGTGGTCCGGAAAGTGATCAACAGCGGGTCTTGCTGACCATCCGGGACGTCCGGGCCGGGCTTTCCGGACAGAACCTGCACCCACTCGTAGTCCTCGTCCAAAAGCCACCGGCTGATGTCGACTTCATGGACGGCCGAGTTGTTGATGCTCAGGGTCGTGTCCAAGCCGTACGCCGCGTAGGCGTTGCGGTGAATGTTGTGTACTACCAGTGCCTCGCCGACGTCACCGGAAGCCAGCGATGCTTTCAACGCGACGTACCCGGGATCGAAGCGCCTCATGAAGCCGAGCATGATGAGCCGCTCTCCCCGAGCAACTTCGGCGTCCATCACACGTTGCGCATCTTCCAGCGTCGACGCCAGTGGTTTCTCCAACATCATCGGCTTACCGGCCGCTAGGCACGCAAGCGCGTGTTCGGCGTGCAGATCATCCGGGCTCGCGATCACCACCGCATCGACGGACTCGTCTTCGATCACCGCCTGAGCCGAGGGAAGCGATCTCGCGCCGAGATCGGCTGCCACGGCTTGGGCTCGCTCCGCTGCGACATCAAACACCGCTGTCACGGTGCTGCCGGACACTTCGCGCGCGAGGGAAACCGCGTGCGCTGTGCCGATGTTTCCCGTGCCGATGACTCCCACCCGAATAGCCATGGCAGCCATTGTGCTCCATCGATGTCGATCCACCCGCTCGCACTACTCTTATCGCGTGCCTGGGTTCTTAAGTGATCTGACGGGATCGTTCTCCACGTCGTCGGCGCAGAACCCGACCGTAGCCATCATGGAAGCCGCGTACGCCGACGCACGAATGGACGTCCGCTACCTCAACTGCGAGGTGCCGCCGGCGCATCTCGCGGATGCCGTCCGGGGTGCGATCGGCATGGGGTGGCTCGGCTTCAACTGCTCTATTCCCCATAAGCAGGCGATCCTGGAGTACCTTGATGAGCTCGCCCCGAGCGCGTCGATCACCGGTGCGGTCAACACCGTGATCATTCGCGACGGTCGCCTCACCGGGGAGAACACCGACGGACAGGGCTTCGTGCAGTCGCTGAAAACCATCACGGATCCAGCAGGCACGAACATGGTCATTTTCGGCGCGGGGGGTGCGGCGCGGGCGATCGCGGTCGAATCCGCTCTCGCGGGTGCATCGAGCATCACGATCGTCAACCGCACCGGCGACCGCGGCCAAGAACTCGCTGCTCTCGTGGACTCTCACACCAACGCCCAGGCGGCTTTCGCGCCGTGGAGTCCGGGCTTCTCGATTCCGGACGGCACAGACATCGCCGTCAACGCAACGTCTGTGGGGTTCCACCCCAACGCCGAGGCGACGTTGGACGTCGACACGTCCAGTTTCACCTCCGGAATGGTCGTCGCCGACGTCGTCGCCAACCCCCCGATGACCCGATGGTTGCAGGCGGCCGCCGACGCTGGTTGCACGCCATTGACCGGACTCGGGATGCTCGTCAACCAGGCCCTGGTGAACGCCCGACTGTGGACGGGGCAAACCCTGAACGCTGACGTGATGCACCGCGCCCTGCAGCAGGCGCTGGAGATAGAGGAGAAATCATGACAACCGCCGCATACGCCGCCATGAGCGCGGGAGCACCGCTGGAGCCCTACTCCATCGAGCGTCGTTCGCTGCGCCCGCATGACGTGTGCATCGACATCGCGTACTCGGGTATTTGTCACTCCGACATCCATCAGGCGCGCGAGGAGTGGTTCACCTCTCTGTTTCCGATGGTTCCCGGTCACGAGATCGCCGGAGTGGTGTGCGACGTCGGTAGCGACGTGACGAAGTTTTCCGTGGGTGACCGTGTCGGCGTGGGTGTGTTCGTTGAGACGTGCATGGAGTGCGACAACTGCACCGCCGGGCTCGAGAACTACTGCGTCAAGGGGTTCGTGCCGACCTACAACGGCAAGAGCTATGACGGCGAAGTGATGTACGGCGGGTACTCCTCATCCATCGTCATCAACGATCACTACGTTCTGCGCATCCCGGACTCACTTGCGCTCGATGTCGCCGCCCCACTGCTCTGCGCCGGTATTACGACGTACTCGCCTCTTCGCGAATGGGAAGCCGGCCCGGGCAAACGGGTGGGCATCATGGGTTTGGGTGGACTCGGTCATATGGGTGTGAAACACGCTGCAGCGATGGGCGCCGATGTGACACTCATCTCGCACTCCCCCAGCAAGGAAGCCGACGCGAAGCGTCTCGGGGCGCACGATTTCTTGTTGCTGTCGGATCGCGCGGCGATGAAGGAGCGTGCGATGACCTTCGACCTCATCGTGAACACGGTCTCCGCGCCCATCAAACTCGATCCTGTCATCCGGTTGTTGGCGACGGACGGGACGATGGCCTACGTGGGCCTGCCCGACAAGCCGCTGGAAATGAGCATCTTCGGGTTGAACAGCCAGCGTCGCCGTATCGCCGGCTCGAACATCGGTGGGATTCGCGAGACGCAGGAGATGCTCGATTTCTGTGCCGAGCACGGATACGGCTCCGACGTTGAAGTTATTGACGCCGCCCAGATCAATGAGGCGTGGGAGCGGGTCGTCAACAGCGACGTCCGCTATCGGTTCGTCATCGACGCGACGACCTTCTAGCGTTTATCCGCGCAGCAGTGGGCGGGTCAGGCACGTCGGGCCGCCCTCGCCCTTGCTGATTTCACTCGCCTCATACACGTGCACTTCCACGCCGTGGTCGCGCAGCAGCGCCACCGTCGCGTCGTTGCCGGAGGCGATGACGGCGACTCCTGGCCGGATCGCCAACACGTTGCACCCCAAGGTCAGGTTGTCTTCTTCGGGGAGCGGCAAGACCTCGACCCCACGCGTGTGCAGTTCGTGCAGCAGGCGGACCGGAGCGAGGGGCTCGTACACAACGGCCAGGTCCTCACGCACCGGCGAGACGACGCTCATCAGGTGCAGGCAGAAGTCCGGCCCGAGACCGTGAGGAATATCGAACGCCGTCACCGTCACGTCTGGTTCGAGGATCTGGCGCAGTTGATCGATCGCTGCATCGTTCGTGCGGTAGGAGCGACCGACGGCCAACGTCGTGGCATCGAGCCAGAATATGTCTCCACCGTCGGCGGTGGCGTCGCCGGTGAGCTGTCCCACTCGGGGGATGCCGCGCTCGTGCAACTCCGCCGCGAGTACGGCGGGTTCTGCGACGCGTGCGTCTTTGGCCCCACGCAATTCGATGAACCCGGAGCCGACCATGAAGCACGGGTCGTAGGTGAAGATGCCGTCCGGCATGTCGTTCACCGGGTTCAGGACGTCCACCTGGCATCCAAGTCGCCGCAGCAGTTCCACGAAAGCGGCGTGCTGTTCGGTGAGGAGGTCGAGGTCGACGGGCTGCGCCCAGTGGGCGGCGGCGTAGTCCCCTCGGGTCGACGGTGGTCGCACAGCCACTCGTCGCAATTCCCCAGTCATGGATGTCACGCCAAAATCGCTCACGAACCGGCCTCCTTCTCTCGGTTGCGCGCAATGGCAATCATGCGCGACAGCCGAACGTTATTGCCCCGGAGAATGAGCAGGAACGGGATGTTCACGCCGACCGCAATAACGGCGCCGGCGAGGGACAGCCACCACGGGTTGAAGGCGAGCAGCGGGAGCCAGGTGAGCATGGACAACTCGTGCACCACGATCGCCCGTCGCACCTCACCGAGGTAGGCCTCGAGAGATTCGAGGTCGTTCCCGGGAACATCTCGTTTGCTTCGACCACCGAACACCGCCCCGTACTCGGGAAGTCGCGTGGCCAGTTGGGTAGCGCCGAGACGGCGAAAGAATGCAGCCGTCTCCCATGGTGCGGGTCGGGTGAGGAAGGAGTCATGGTCGAGCCATCGCTTCGGCCAGTGGGGTGCACTCGCGCCAATGGCGACCGACAGTCCCGCGATGATGGCGATGTCGATGACTGCCAGCAGCGCGTATCCGCCCGGAGTCATCGGTGCATCGAGGTCGACGCGTTCACGCGGCGAGGGAGGGATTTGAACCCCCGGAGGGTTTCCCCTCGGGCGCTTTCAAGGCGCCTGCAATCGGCCGCTCTGCCACCTCGCCTGAGGGGCCCACGCTAGTAGGGGCTGGCTGCGGGTGCGTAGACGGGAGTTACGCGGCCGCGGGCAGTCCGGGAACGTCGACTTCGACGTCGTCGATCCACACCTGCACGTGCGCCTGATGCACGGTGAGCTCGTGGCAGTGACCTCCACTGTCGTGGTGGCGCGCGATGGCGTGCAGGTGGAGGCCGGGGATGACGATGTCGTCGGCGACGTCGGGGAATCGGAACCCGGCGAGGGTTCCCGCCCACGGTGCGAGGTCGAAACGCACCTCCCCGGTCACTGAGCCAGGTGAGCCCAACGGTTGGTACGGCGGGGTTTGGCCGTGCTCACTGCGCAGCAGGACGTGCGAGAAGTCGCCGGTGACGCGAACAGCTGCCACCAGATAGTCGTGGTGCAGGTTCTCTTCGGCGAGGACGCCGTCGACGACGGTGGTGATCTCGGTCATCGTTGCGCCGGAAGGAATATCGCGGGTGATCGGTGTTCCGCCGTACGCGGCTACGGCGAAGGGCATGCCGAGGTCGGCCCCGGCGCGCTCGGGTACTCCGTCGGCCGGGATGCGCCAGGTGATCCCATCGACGTGGATGATTTCTCCGTCGACGCCTTCGGCTACTCCGATACCGAGGACGGCGTCGGTGAAGGTCTCTCCAACCGTGGTGATCGCTTCGTAGCGACCAGCGAAAAGATCGTGCACGGTTTCGATCTGTCGAATGTGGCCGGCATGGTCCGGGGGTGCACTGGCGTGCCGCGCGTGGTGAATGGCGGTGGCCAGGGACATGTTGATCATGGTGGCTCCTTGCGCTCGATGATCTGCTCGGTGAACTACTCGGCAGATTCGATAGGGATCTCGTACCTTGATGATCCTCGGTTGTCGAGGAAGAGTCCGACGATCGCCAACGCGAGGGATACACCAACGACGGTCGTCACGATCGACACCAGTGAATCGTTGCGACCGAGCGCGACGATCGCCACGAGCGCAATGAGAGCGACCCACACAGCGAGAACGGCCTTTTGGTCTTGGGCGGCTAGTCGGGAGTACAGCAGCACCTGAACTAGGGCGAAGGCCGATCCTTCGAGGGCGAAGAGCCACATGTTGTCGGCCATCGACTCGTACTGCACGCCGCCGAGGATGCGAACAACCAGTGGGCCGAAGAAGAAGGCGAACGCTGTGATGACAAGTCCCACGGCGACGGTGAGCCCGCTGGCGATGAACACCGGCCGCCGCGAGTTCTGTCCGCTCATTTTCGGGAAAAGCACGATGAGTACCGCGTTGGGCAGGAAGAACGCGATCTTGGCCAGCAGTACACCAACGGAGTACTCACTGGACCCAGTATCGGAAAGGTAGAGACGGGCCAGGAGGACATCGACGTTGGTGAGGGTGAACAGGACCATCAGGGCGTGCACGATGTGGCCGAGTTCTCGTCCCATGCCGTCGCGGATCGGCGCGAACGTCGTTCCCGGGCAGGCTTTTCGGTAGGCGATCAGGGCTCCTACTGCGCACCCAACGAGAATGCCGAGGCTCGCGCCGATGATCGAGGACAGCGCGATGACGCCGATGATTCCGCCGACCGCGCGGGCGCCGTTGAGGGAGATGAAGGCGATGGAGAAGGACGTTCGTTCTTCTCGGCCTTGAGCGATTCCCATGGCGGCCGACCCGAAAATCATGAAACCAAGAGAGGCGATGCCCGCTGCCACGGCAAGCCACGGGATCGAGAAGATCACTCCCAAGGGCCACGCGGCGATGATCCCGCCCACGGCGATCCCGAGTCCGACGAGCGCTGCGAGCCGAATGAGTTGGCCTTCGACGTCGGCGTGGTCCGGTCCGGTTTGATTCGATTCGTATTGATGTGAATCGGATTCGTCCGACCCGGGGCCGCGCGATCGGGCGGTGGCGACCCGTCGGGCAGCGAGCGCCTGGATGGCGATCGCCACTGTCACCAAGATCAACAAGATCCCGACGAGCGCCCCGAAAGCACCAAAGTCGTCCGGTCCGAGGACGCGCGCGGCGACCATGCTCAGCAGGAAGGCGGCTCCGTTGCCGACCAGGGTCGCAACACCGACGAGGATCAAGCCCTTGGCGAGTGCCGAGCGTGACTCCTGTTCCACGGGCGTCACTTTATTGGCTGGATCACGTGAGTTGAGCGTCTGGCAGCGTCTGCAGATCGCGTTGGTGGCGATTCAGGCGCTGTGGGCGTCAGGCCGGGAGTATTCGGCCGATGCCGGTGAAGCTGCGACCCCACCACG